>Ga0209648_10000053_pt1 | contig 69915 bp, 67 predicted proteins | sample GraSoi2013_115cm_FD_185830 | JGI IMG/M metagenome (GOLD analysis project Ga0209648, IMG submission 185830) | Grasslands soil microbial communities from the Angelo Coastal Reserve, California, USA - Sample 9_17_2013_115cm (SPAdes) (version 2) | ecosystem: Environmental > Terrestrial > Soil >... | reverse complement strand
GGCGGCCGAAGCTCGCGGGCTGGAAGCACAAAGCCGGCTGCTCGAAGCGCGCGATCGCTGGCTGGGTATCTTGCCGCTCTTGCCCCAAGACTCCAAGCAAGCCGAGTGGATTCGCGATCACGCGCGCGAACTCGAAACCGCGGCTCCGGCCGCGCGACGCCCTGACGCACCGGGAACAAGGAGCGCCATGGCCAAGCGCCTGGCGCCCTTAGGACCGATCGCTCTGGTTCTGGCTAAGTTCAAGACCTTGCTGGTTGCGCTCCCACAACTGAAATTTCTACTCAGCTTTGCGTCGTTTATCGCTGTTTACTGGGCGACCTGGGGTCCGCGATTCGGCATCGGCTTTGCCGCGCTCATTCTGATCCACGAGATGGGTCACTATATCGACATCAAGCGGCGCGGTTTGCCCGCTGACATGCCTGTCTTCTTCCCCGGCCTGGGAGCGTATGTCCGGTGGCAAGCGCTAGGTGTCTCGCTGGAGACGCGCGCCGCTATCAGCCTGGCCGGACCGCTGGCCGGATGCCTGGCCGCTGCTGTTTGCGGTTTGATCTGGTATCAGACTCGCGATCCTCTCTGGGCGGCGCTGGCTCGCGTGGGCGCCTGGTTCAACGTGCTTAATCTGATTCCAATTTGGATCTTCGATGGCGCCTCAGCCGCGCGGGCCCTGAGAAAGACGGAGTGTCTTCTGCTTATGGTGGCCAGCGCCGGGCTCGGTTACGCAATCAAGGAGCCGATCTTCTATGGAGTCGCCCTGGGAAGTCTCTGGCCGCTGCTCAAAGCGCTTTTCATCCGAAGCCCAGCGATGGCCGCTTACGGCGCCGGGCAAATTCCGCTCGCCGGAACTATCGCGGCCGGCCCGGACGACATCGCCGGCGCGCCTCGCCATGAGAGCCACGGGATCGCGGCCTACTTCATCGCGGTTCTCGCCGGGCTGGCACTGATCCTGTGGCTGATGCCTGGACACGGCACCGGGCTACGCTAGGGGCGGGTTCGACAATTGGTGTAGCCTGCGACTAGAGCTAAAAGCCCAAATTCCTAGTGGGAGCACAGGCGATCCATATCGCCGTGAACCAAATAGCGCAGCGCCGGAGGCGCGTTAAGAAGGTAGCCCAGGGCGTTAGCCCTGGGTAAAGGACAAGAACAATTTCGAGCCCCGGAGGGGCGACACAAATTCGATGGCCTCCCGTGCCACGAGACACGCGCTTGTGCCGCGCCTCCGGCGCTCGTCATCACTATCGAACCTTTCCCAGCGCTGACGCGCTGGGCTACCTTCTTAACGCGCCTCCGGCGCTGTTCATGGTGACCCTTTGTATCGTGGATAGCCTAGAGTTTCTGGTTTATGCAACCACCCCAAATCGTCGGTGTGGTGAGGCTGTTACTTGTCTTTTCTGCTTGCGGAAGATGTTTTTCCAAAAGCTGTGAAGCCACGAGCACGGGACACATCAATTCTGAAACTCCTCTAGTTTCCGGATGATGTCGTAACTCTGGTGTCGTTCGTCTCTGGCGTCTCCGGACCGTGGGTTTGGTTGGAAAGCGCGCTCTCGGCGAGCGGCGAATCTTCACTCTTGCCCTCGTGTTCGGCCACCTGACCGTCCGCTTTCAGTGCCTTCTTGCCCTTCTTCCCGACAAACTTGATCGCGCTCTTGGCGAAGCCTCGGCGCAGCGCTTTTTGGAAGGCCTCGTAGTCGGATTCAGTTTGGTCGGCGTACTTCACGGCAAATTGCAGCAAGGCACGTTCTGCTTTACCGGAGCGGCCGAGATAGCTGGCCAGGGCCACCGGCTCGCCGGAACGAGCGTGCCCTTTGGCCAGAAGTTCAGCACAGACACAGCTATACTCGGCGAGCCGTCGCCCGCCCAGCTCCTCCGGCTCGATCGAGCTTTTATGATCGCTGAGCTGGCGAACCAGATAGTCGCGTCCTGCGATGGAGCACCAGCCCAACAGCAAGTCTGAGAATACCTGCATCGCTCGCTGACCCTGGACCACACGCTGCCCTTGATTCCGTGGCGCTCTTCGATCTTTGTAATAGGGTGCGTAGGGACACGGTGGCTCCTCCTTGATCTGCAAAAACAGCGGATCGCGCGCGTCACGCCCAAAGAGCAAAACCACATAATCACGGGTGCCGACGCTGCCGGTGCCCACAACTTTGAAGCCGACGTCGACCGCGTGGTAGCGATCGAAGATCATCTGACGGTCGGGCGCTAGGGTCTGGCGGTAGCTGCGCAGCGCGGCCAGCACGCTCTTGCGTTCCGTGCCCGAAACTTCCCAGATCAAGTTGCGCTTACTGACGAAACGGTAACTCTGTTTGCCCGAACGCCGCGCGAGTTTCTTTAGATTAGAAAGCGGGCTGGATCGCTCAGCCTGCTTTAAGGCGACGCGGATGAAGGGATCGCGATAGTCGCGCAAAGTCCTGTGGCGCGCGACCTCGAGCGTGGGCATGTCGGCAAAGCGATCGATCCAGGCTGAGTAATCGCGCAGAAACATCCGAGCGGCTTCTTTGCAGGAGGTGTTGCTGTCTCCGGCCACCCGGCCGGCCAGCACGATGCTGGTGGCGCAGCGCTTCACGTCCCATTCCCAGGGGCCGCGCGTGGTCGCGTCAAAATCGTTGATGTCGAGCACGATGTCCGAGCCCGGCGTGGCGAAGAAACCGAAATTCTTGAGGTGGGCATCGCCACAGAGCTGGGCTTCGATGCGGGTGTGGCGCTGCACACCCAGATCGGCGGCCATGACGTCGACTGCGCCGCGAAAAAACGCGAAGGGCGATTCGCTCATGCGCTCGAACTTGACCGGCAGCAACTTGGCAACGTGGTCTTTACTGGCCGCGCGCAGAACATCCAGAGGATCGAAGCGTCTCCGAGGGAGTTCCTGATGGCCGGACCGCCCGACCTGGCTGCGCTGGGGCAAGCCGAATCGCTGCGCTTGTTCGCGGGAAAGCATAGTCTACCTCTCTGTCGCTCATGTAGCACAGCCGCCCTCGGCTGTGCAGATTCCCTTCACGCCTCACTTCGCCGTTTTCGGCACGATCTGAATCTCAAAAATGCTCGGCCACAACTTGCCGGTAACGAACAGCCGCTTCTTGGCCGCGTCGTACGCAATGCCGTTGAGCACCGCCCCTGGTTCCAGTTTGTACACCGAGCTGAGAAGGCCAGTGAGATCGATCCATCCCACCACTTTGCCGCTTTGCGGGGAGATTCTCGCGATGCGATCGGTCTGCCAGACATTGGCGAAGATCTCTCCTTCCACAAACTCAAGCTCGTTGAGCCCGGTGATCGGCGTGCCGCGGTCGTGGACTTTCAGGCGGCGCTTCTCGCGAAGCGTGGAGCCATCGAGGACGCGGATCTCGGCTGTCCCATCGCTCATGAACAAATCAGTGCCGTTCGTCGTGAGCCCCCAACCTTCGCCGGTGTAGGAAAACCGGCGCAGCAGATGGAAGTCGCTGGCGTTGTATACGAATCCAGTCTGCGACTGCCAGGTCAGCTGCACGATCTGGTTCTTCAGCAGCGCGATCCCCTCACCGAAAAATTCTTGCGACAAGTCGACGCGCTGCAGGACTTCGCCGGTTTCAAGCCGCACCTTGCGCAGCGACGAGCGGCCGTTGAGGCCCGTGCCTTCGTAGAGAAAGCCGTCGTGGTAAACAAGACCTTGCGTGAACGCGGCCTGATCATGGGGAAACACATGGACGACTTTGAAAGTGTACTCGGGTGTTCGGGAGAGCGTGGCGTGTGGCCTCGATTGGCCCAGAACACACGGGGCGCCGGCAAAATATATCAGGACGAGCGGTAAGCAGCGGGCAAGTCTCAGTGGCGTCTTAGTCATTCGGCTTCGTGCCATTCTCGCATCAGCCTGGGGAATCCGCCACATACGAAACTGCCAGAATTGCCAGAATTGCCAAAAATCGCCGGGATTGGAAAATCGTTTCGACCTCAAAATTTTGGCAATTTTGGCAATTCCGGCGATGGCATATTCTCGCAAATCAACCGTAGAAGTCTCATTCCGAGCCACGCACCTGCGGAGCAGGTTGAAACCGGAATGAACAAGAGTTTTTAAACGCGGAGACGCGGAGGAAAATTGGGAGGTTCGGGCTACGGGTGACCGATGACTCTGCCGGAACGCAATTGGCCACCTCTGACCAGATCTTTCTCCGCGCCTCCGCGTCTCCGCGTTTACGTAGTTCCGTTTGATACTTAGGTTGTTCATTGGGAGCGCAGCGAGGAATCTGATCCGCTTTGTTCAGCTCCACCTCTGGATTTCCCGCCTTCGCTCCAAACGCTTCGCCAAAAGCCAACATCTAATAACGCATCGAGGGTTGCCATGGATGAATTGTCACGAGGTTCTCTAGGAACGTCGGAAACCCCAACGGCTGCCCTCGACCGGCCAATTTCCATCAAGCGAATCCGCCTCGGAGAAAGCGAACTCGAGCAGCGAGCGCGCAAAGTCGGCAAGGCGGCGGGGACGGTTGTAGCTCTACTCCGCGACGCCCAACAGAAGATCAATGAGCACCAGCCTTGGAAATCCACGAACCCGCTCAGCGATCTTCGCACTACGGCCCGGGGCCGGGCGCAGGAGTTGCGGTACGCGGCGGCACTGCACGCGCAAGAGTGGCGTAAAACAGCGATCGAAAGGATTGCCGAACAGCGGCGGCAAGCCGAACTCGGCTATCTGCAGGAGGTCGGCCAAAAGCCTGCTGGGCGCGAGTTCTCTTTTCCAATGGCCGCGGCTGCCGCGGTTTTGGGCTTCCTCTTGGGCGCAGGATTCAAGGCCTGGAAAGCACGCTCACGCGACACCTAAGCCCGATTCCGCTCTACCGTCATCTTCCGCCGAATCCTATCCGTTCGCCTTATGTTTTCCTCCTCGCCGTGGCCTGTTGCCTAAGTAGATGAACCATCTGTCCTGAGTAGACATTTCGTGATATAAATCTTTCCGTTCTCCATCGATAGGGAATCGACCCCTTTTCCTTGGGTTGGGAACGGTTTTTAGGGAGGCAAATGTCAGAAGCTAGGACAGGAAAGCGATTTCCGCTGGAATTGCCCATTCGTATCCGCCGCAAAGGCGGTGACGAGGGCGCAACCTCAGCGGACCTGAGTGCAGCCGGCGTTTACATCATGGCCGATACCGACCTTTCCGTGGGATCGCACATTGAGTTTGACATCACCTTGCCCAAAGATGTGCTGGGTACGCCCACCGATGTCGAGGTCCGTTGCACCGGAAGAGTGGTGCGCAAAGAGAGCGGCCCGCCCAACAAGAAAAAGAAAAAAAGCGGCGTCGCCTGTGTCATCGATCAGTACCAGTTCATCCGCAAAAACAAAGGAAGTAAATAATGCTGAAGATCATTCTGGCGGACAACCAAGCCATCTTCCGCACTGGTGCAGCCAAGGTCCTTGCGGTTGAGGATGACCTGCGCATCGTGGCGCAGGCTGAGAACATGGAAAAAATGACTATGGCGCTGGAAAAATTCCATGCGACAGTCATGATCTTTGGCGCGGATATTCACCCCAACCTTTCGGTCGTGGTCGAGACCGCGAAAAAGTACAAGACCAAGCTGGTCATGATCGCCGATACCGGACAAGACTCGCGGCATTTTCTGGCCAACGGCGTCAACGGCGTGATCTACCGCAACGTGAGCGGAGAAGCCCTGGTGCAGTGTGTGCGCAAAATCAGCAAGGGCGAAAACTGGGTGCAGGATACACAAGAAAGCAAAGAGACGGCGGAGAACGACCTGGTTGGAGCCCGCGTGCGCGACCGCCTCACCGCAAAAGAACTCAAGATCGTCGCCCTGATCGTGCAGGGCTACAAGAACAAGGAAATCGCCACCCAGCTCGGCACAACCGAACAGGTCATCAAGAACTACCTGCGCAACGTCTACGATAAGATCGGCGTCTCAGACCGGCTGGAGCTGGCCTTGTTCACGATTCACCATCGCATTCTAGCTGAAGCGGCGGCGACCTCTGTGGCCGCGACGGCAGGAAGCCACCGCTAGGGAATTGCCATAGGAAATTGCCAGGATCGCCGGAATTGCCAAAATTGTTCGGTTGAAAGAATTTCTCAATTCGGGCGATCCTTCGGCAAACTCAGGACAGGTTTTGGCAATCCTGGCAATTCTGGCAATTTCCCTAACGCACGCTTGGGTCTTCGCTGCCTTTCAGCAGCTCATTGACAATTGTCACCAGTTCTTCGGGATTCACCGGTTTTTCCAGATAGAGATCAGCGAGCGGTTCCGCTGCCTGGAAGGCCTCCGCCACATATCCGGAGACGACGACCACGGGCATGCTGCTGGTATTTTTTGCAGCCTGTACCACGGCGCGGCCGTTCCCATCGCCCAGACGCCAGTCGGTCACTACCGCGTCAAACACGTTGTTCTGGAGCTTCTCCAAGGCATCGCGGGCGGAAGTTGAAAAGGTCACAGTGTGGCCGGCCGCCTCCAGGATGGCACACTTCAAGGTGACGACGGAGGGTTCATCGTCGACGCACAGGATCCTGGCCATAAGACGTCCTTCAAACGCTGACGCGCTGAATTCGCGCGCCGACGGATGTTAGCTGCGGGAAAAAAGGCAACTTTAAGCTGCCCCTATTCTCCGGCAGAGATCAGGCGAAGTCAAACGTTTCATCGCCTTTTAGTCCAACGGACCGGCGTCGCCGATCTTCTCCGCCACGGACTTGGCCTGCGTGAACAGCAGCAAGTAATCCGGACCGCCAGCCTTCGAATCGGTGCCGGACATGTTAAAGCCGCCAAACGGATGCGCGCCCACCATGGCGCCCGTGCATTTGCGATTGAAGTAGAGGTTGCCGACATGGAATTCATGACGCGCTCGCTCCAGCTTCTCGCGTGACGCGGAGTACACCGAGCCGGTTAAACCGAATTCCGTGTTGTTGGCAATTTCCAGCGCGTGGTCGTAGTTGCGGGACTTGATCACCGCCAACACCGGCCCGAAAATCTCTTCCTGGGCGATCCGGGCTGTCGGCGAGACATCCGCGATGACGGTCGGCTGGATGAAGTAACCCTCCCCGGCTTCTTTTGCCGGACCACCGCCATTGATTACTCGTCCTTCTTTCTTGCCGACTTCGATGTAATTCAAAATACTTTTCATGGCCTTGTCGTTGATGACCGGGCCCATGGTTTTGTTTTCCACGGGATCGCCCACGGCGATCTTATTCACGCGCTCCTTGAGGCGCTCCAGGAACACGTCGTAAACCTTCTCGTCGATGATGACGCGGGAGCAGGCCGAGCACTTCTGTCCTTGAAAACCAAACGCCGCCTGGGCTACGCCTTCGACTGCAGCATCAAGATTCGCGTCGGCGTCGACGATGATGGAGTCCTTGCCGCCCATCTCCAGGACCGTGCGCTTGATCCATTTCTGACCGGTGCGCTGGACAGCCGCACGCTGGTTGATATCGAGCCCAACTTCTTTCGACCCGGTGAAAGCTACGAAACGGGTCAATGGATGCTCGATCAGTCCCGCGCCGAAGCTCGATCCCGAACCCGGGCAGAAGTTCACAACGCCATCCGGCATCCCCGCTTCTTGAAGGGCTTCGAAAAATTTGGCGGCGATTGCCGGCGAATCGTGGGAAGGCTTAACTACTACTGTGTTCCCGCAGACGATCGCCGCCATGGTCATGCCCGCCATGATGGCGCAAGGAAAGTTCCACGGCGGAATCACCGCGCCCACGCCCAGCGGAATGTAAATCAGGCGGTCGTTTTCTCCAGGCAGCTGGACAGGGGGTTTGGCGTGGGAGAGGCGCAACGCTTCGCGCGAGTAGAACTCCGCGAAATCGATGGTCTCGGCGATGTCGGCATCGGCCTCCGCCCAGTTTTTTCCCACTTCGTAGACCATCCAGGCAGCAAACTCGAACTTGCGCTGGCGAAGAATACAGCCGACGGCGTACAACAGCGCAGCGCGTTCTTCCGCGGTAGTGTTCTTCCAGCTCTCGAATGCCGTCGCGGCTGCCTGGATCGCGGGCTCCACGTGCTCACGTCCCGCGCTCTGGAATATACCGACCACCTGCGAAGGTCGCGCCGGGTTGAGCGACTTGATCTTCTCGTCGGTCTTGATCAACCGGCCGCCGATCACGATGTCATACTCCCGGCCCAACTCTGCGCCCACCTTGCTCAGCGCTTCGCGCATACGGCGCGCATTTTCCGGATTGCTAAAGTCCGTGAGAGGCTCGTTGCGGAACGGGCCGGCGGGAAGTTGCAATGTGGGCTTCGCGGTGTCCAGGGTCGTGGTTGCCATGGTGATTCCTTCTGAGTCGCGGGATGGTATGGGCGAACCTCTTTATTTTACACGCTCTCCCACCAGAGGGTGGACCAGGCATTCCGACCCTACGAGGTGAGGCCTGCTGAGGAAATCGGCGTTATGTGCTCCGTGTAAGTGTGCCCCAGTCAAAAACCTCAACACGGAGGAAAGGAGTAAGTGGAGGAATCGCAAGGTTGTGTTGAAGCGATCAATCACTCCTCAACACACGAAAGGCTTCGATTTACCTCCGCCGCCTCCGTTCCTCCGTGTTGAAGAGGTTTGCGTCAAGCCGACATGGATGACGGATACTGAGACCCAAAGACCAAGACGCGGACTTTTCCAACACGGAGGAACGGAGTAAGCGGAGGACTTAGGGGCAGATTTCATTTGCTGGATTGGTCCAAATCGTTTTCGGTCCTACCTCCGCTGCCTCCTTTCCTCGGTGTTGAGGGTTTTCAATGGTGGTTGCGAAGGTACCCTGCAACTTTGTTGGCCCTTCGTGATGGGGACAATCTGTTTCTGCCCAGTTTGCCGGTTTGGAACGGTTCTTCATGCCTTACGGAGAGAGGAAGTGATCTAGAATGTAGACGATGAAACGGGTACGGTTTCTTGTGCTTCTGTTGGTGGTCATTGCCTTGCTATCGTTTGCTCCGGCGCAGACCGCAAAGCCCGCGGCTCGCAGGGCCGTTGTGGTTGAGCTATTCACCTCCGAAGGGTGCTCGAGCTGTCCACCGGCCGATGCTTTACTCGGACGATTGCGCCAAGAAAAGCTCGCCGAGGGTGTGGAGGTGATTCCGATGGGCCTGCATGTGGACTACTGGAATCATCAGGGCTGGGTTGATCGGTTCTCCTCAGCCGCATATACGGACCGGCAGATCAAGTACGCTGAGAAGTTGCACGTTCCGGACCCCTACACACCGCAGATAGTGGTCGATGGCTCGGTGCAATTCACGGGCAATGACGCACCCCGCGCGCGTCAAGCGATTCTACAGGAAGCGCTGCGGCCCGCCGTGGCCGAAGTCCAAATCACGCCCGCCGGCGAAGGCAAATTTCAAATCACAGTGAAGGCCGGCCCGGAGTCGAAGGGCGACGTCTTGCTGGCCATAACCGAAGACAACTTGGTAAGCAAGGTTAGCGCTGGGGAGAATAGCAACCACGAGCTGCATCACTCGGCCGTGGTGCGAGAATTCAAGTCGCTGGGCCATCTCCGCAACGGCGGTTTTGACGACCGCGTCAGCGTGAACCTAAGAAAAGACTGGAAGCGTGATGACCTGCGTATCGTAGTATTCGTCCAGGAGAGTCGTTCGGGTCCTATCCAGGGTGCAGCCGCGCTCTCGCTGGGGCAGGAATCGGCTTTCTGAAATCTTGAGCGTATCGAGAGATCCCTATTCCCTGCGGAGGTCTTGCCCATTGCATGATCGCGGCTATAGGGATCCCTCCCCTTCGGCAAGCTCAGGGTTGGGATTTCAGAAAAAACTAGGGTCCAGAGCCGGCGCCTGGCCGATCCAGTTTGGCCATCTCTTCGTGAAAGTGAGGATTGTTGGGAAACTGTTGGTTGAGCCAGACCAGCTTCTTGCGGGCTTCGCTTCTGTTCTTGTGACGGAGATCGTCAAACGCCAGCAGAATACGCGCAAAGGGCGCAAGATAGTGACCATGATCTGCGGCCAACCTGAGCTCCTTCAAGCCTTCCTCCTGATCGCCTTTGACGCCGTCCAAACGCAGGAGCCAACGCACCGGCGCCGGCTTACCGCCAACGAGATACTTACCCAACCCGGTAGCGACGTAGGCGTCATAGTAATCGGGCGCGCGCTTCAGCAGGCGTTCCGCGTATCCGTTGGCTGACTTGGTATAGCCCAGCGCCGTCAAGTTCTTCTTTTCGATCAGCGCGGCATCGTCCGCACGCAGACCATTGACGATGGTCATGGCAAACAAGGCGCGAACGTCATTCTTGTCGCGGTCCAAGCGTGATTGCGCCAGACGTTCCGCACCGACCAGGGCATCCTCGAATTGTTTCCTGGATTCAGGTTTCCAGCTCTGAGCACTGCGTGCAGCGAATCTGTCGTCGGATGTAAACATTTCGCTCCTCAAGATGTGCAAGCGTTCGAATTCGCGGAACAGAATCGCGCAGGCTTGGGCCATCCAGGGCAAGGGATCGTCTTTGGCCGTCGATTTGGCTTGCTCGGCCATTTGCAGCGCTGCGTCGAACCGCAGGTTGTACATAGAGCGGTAGCTCTGATCCAGAGTCTGGTCAACACTCTGGGCGCGTAGAGTGGGAAGCAAACAGGCCCCAAGGACTGCTGCGAGGGCGCAGACCGCCAGACTGCGGGCTCTTTTGCGGGAACTTTCCATTCACCTACCAGGCTATTGCTGTCGCAGCATATTATCAGGTTTGCCGGCTGCTGCTAATTAAGACGCTTGTTCATAGCCAAAGTTTTGCCTAAAGTCATCTTGTAGCCCGTAAAGATTTGTGAATGCCCTCAAAGGCGAGTGGCTGCCGGCCTTTCAGCCATTAACGCCGCTCAAGAATCCGCCCAGATGCCCGGTAAGGGCGACGAAGAAAGCGCTCAACAATTCCACCGGTAGACGATACATAGGCAATCGATGGTCGGCCCGCCGGCGCGCGCCGTGGTGAAACCACCACACCAGCCAGATCAGCAAGCTGGAAACGACCCCAAAAACCAGGTGAAACAGCAGATTCCCTTTCAGCCTGGCGCCCTCGAGCTGCCAGCGCCAGGCCAGGATTCCGGTCACGATGACGGGCAGGGTCGAAACCGCCGCGACCAGTAGGTTGTAGTAAGCGGCAGCGGCGAGAACGGCATTTCGCTTCCACTGCGCCAGCCCGTCAAAGGCGACTCCGGCGAGAAAAAGTGCGATGGGAAAGTGGACCAACACCACATGTTGCGCGTGCTTGGCCAGTAGTACGGATTTCAAGTCAAAGGGGTTCAAGGAAGCATTACCTACTGCACAACGACGGTGCCTTTCATTTTGGGATGGATCGAACAGAAGTAGGAGTACGTTCCCGGCTTGGAGAAGGTGAAAGTAAACTTCTCATCCGTATCAAGCACTTTGGACTTGATGGATTTATCTTCGCTGACCACGTTGTGAGGAATGTCATCGTGGTTGGTCCAGGTAACTGAAGTCCCCGCTGGGACGGTCAGAGTTGCGGGCGTGAAGCTGAAGTTATCAATCTTGACCTCGGCGTCGGCGGCTGAGGCCGCAGATGCGGCAAACGTCGTCTGCCTGGCCTCGAAAATCATCGCCAATAGGATGGCGATCATGGTTAGATAAAGAATTCTTCTGATCATTGTCTTGTTCCCTTCTTCATAATGTGTTGCCTGAAAGACCGCTGCCGCTCGACAAAAGACTATCGACAGGCATACAACGTGTCATCCTGAGCCGTAGGCGAAGGATCGGCTCCGCTTGCGTACGTGCCCCTTGCACGATGACTACCTGCTCGACATGCGGTTGGCGATCGCCATTCGAATCGGGACGCTGAAGCAGGAGCCGATCCTTCGCCCTTCGGGCTCAGGATGACACTCATTTAAACCAATTCATCCCCAATTGAAACGTCACTCTCTCAACCCAGAGTCGAATCGATGATCGCCAGTGCGTGCCGCCGTTGGACGTAGTTCACATCCGTCACGCCTAGAAGCCCGCGCAGTTGGTCGTCTGGAACTTTCATCGGTCCAGGCGCCGGCGCGGCTCCGGGTTTGGGTTGCGGAAACGCCGTGGAAGCCGCGGTGTGGAAGGTCACATTGCCTTCGACCTTCTGCATGGTCTGGTGGATGTGCCCGTTCAGCACCGTTACCGAACCGAATTTCTTGAGATAGGAAAGAGCCTGGGCACTGTCCTCGGTTCCCCAGCCCCACTCCGGATAGACGGTCCACAGCGGTATATGCGCGAAGACCACGATCGGCGTGCTTTTGGAGAGATGCTTAACGTCTTTCTCAATCCACTCCAGTTGTTCGGCCCCGAGACTGCCCATGCCGCCGGCCTTCAGGTTCATCACATTCACCAGGCCGATAAAGTGCACGCCTTTCTTGTCAAAGCTGTACCAGCCCGCCCCTTGAGATCCCTTGGCAAAGCGCTCGCGGTATTGCGCGCCTTCGTCGTTCAGAACGTCATGCTCGCCAGGCACATAGAAGACGGTCTGCGGCTTGGCCGATTTCAGGATCTGCTCCACGTTATCGAACTCTTCGGGCTTGGAGAGATGACTGATGTCGCCGGTGTGCAGCATGAACTCCGGCGCTGCCGGCAGCGAATTGATCTTATCGACGGCTGCTTTCAGAGTGCCAACTACGTCGGGATTCGCCGGTTTGTTGAAGCCCATATGGCTGTCGCTGATCTGGACGAAGCTCAGCTCTCCTTTGGCCTCGCTGTCGCCGATTTCGGAAGGCCGGCTCAAGCTGTACGATTTAAGAACCCCTCCCTGAATGACGCACAATGCGCCAGTGCCGGCCCAAGCCATACACTTGAGAAAACCACGACGGTCGATACCGTCCTGGTTATGGTCATGTAGAATTTCGTCTTTCTTCGTGGAATTGCTCACAAGCTCCTCCTTGATCTCGCGCGACTCTTGACTGGATGTGGCAGCGAGGTCTCTGTAGCACTAAACCTTGCGGCGTGCGGAATATTCCGCGGTCTCGAAGAATTCTTTCTTCCGTGGGCAACCCTCTGCTCCTTACCAACATGAGATAAAAAAGAGGGCCGCCGGCTTGCGCGGCCCTTCTGAGGAGCAAGGAGTAACAGTATTGCCTGAACCGATTCAAGCGCTTTTTATTCCCGCACGTAGCGGAAATCCGAGCTGCCGGGAATAAAATGTGCACGGAGGAGTTGTAAGCTATTGAAGACGTGAGCCGCCTTCCGAACAGCGATTTTGAACAGCTGGCGCTGCCCTTGCTCGATTCTTTGTACAACTTCGCTCGTTGGCAGTGCGGCGACGCGGAGGAGGCACGGGATCTGGTGCAGGAAACTTTTCTGAAAGCCCTGAAGGGATTCGGGAGCTTCCAAGAAGGCACCAATTTTCGCGCTTGGATATTTCGGATTTTGCGCAACACCTTTCTGACCAGCCGCACTGGCCTGGAAAGGCGGAGCACAGACCAGGAGGACGAAGAGGGGTTTGAGGAGTCTGTCGTCACCCACGAGACTCCCGAGCTGACTCTGATCCGGCGCGCGGATACCGACCTGGTTCAGCGAGCCATCGCGCAGCTACCGGTAGCGTTTCGCGAGGTCCTGCTGCTGGCCGATATTGAAGAGATGAAGTACCAGGAAGTTGCCGATGCGCTGACCATCCCGATTGGAACGGTCATGTCGCGACTGGCGCGGGCACGAAAACAGGTTCGGGAATACATCTTGCAAGCTGCAGGCGGGAAGTCATGAGTTGTGAATGGCGGGAAAAAGTCGCCCTGTTCGTGGACGATGAGCTGGACGCTGCCTCGCAGCGGGAATTCGTTGCGCATTTGCCAACTTGTGCCGAGTGCCCGGCTGCGGTGAGCGACCAGATCGCCCTGAAGAAAGCTTTGCGTGTGGCTGGCGCAAAGTTCACCGCGCCGCCAGACTTGCGCGCCGCGATTTACAGCTCCATTCATCCCAGCCAGACGGTCAGCCGTTGGTGGAAATGGGCGATGGCCCCGGTATGCGCTCTGCTCCTGGGGACCATAGGATTCCTGCTGTATCCGAAGTCGCAACCGGGCGAGCCCATGATCGCTTCGTTGGTGGATTCGCATATCACCGCGTTGGCCAGCCCCAATCCTGTGGATGTGATCTCGAACAGCCTCCACAATGTTAGACCTTGGTTCGCGGGCAAGTTGCCCTTTACCTTTCAGATGCCGGACGTCAAAGACTCTCCTTTCACCCTGATTGGCGGCAAACTTGTATATGTGGAGCAAAGGCCTGGCGCCCAGTTGCTGTACCAAGCGGGCCAACACAAGATCTCCATTTTCATATTCAAGGCGCGCAACCAGGGAACCACACCCCCGGTGTGGAATCACGATGTCTCCTTCACGGCCAGCTCTTGGAAGGCCGGCGGCCGGGATTGTTATCTGGTCAGCGATGCGAGCAGAGACGAGTCCGCCAAGCTGGTCACGATGTTCCAGGAAGCCAACCGGCAGTAAGCTGTCCGCTCCCAACTCGCAAAACAATAAGGAGCGCCAGCATGCCTGGCGCTCTTTTAGTTTTTATCCTTTTTTTACAGGCAATTCGAGAGCTTGAAAGACGCTATTCGAGTGTGCCAATTGAAGATGCCGCTGGTCGCTATATATTCGTTGAAGTACCAGAAGGTGCAGTCATCCGCCGGGTCCACGGAAAGTGCGGTGTAGTCGCCCCAGCGGTTCAGGTTTTTCAACTGCGACCCAGTGCCGGCGAATATCGACGTTTCATTGCCCAGCGTGCCTGTGGGGTCGGTCGGCGTCCGCAAGGCCAAGCGAATGGACGGGAACAGGGAGGAATTGGAGGCGCTGTAGCCCACGACGATATTTCCCACTTTGTCTTGAGCTGCAGAGCCCATCCAACGGCTTACATTGTCAGGAGCGAACGTTCCCTCCTGGAAGACACTCAGGCCGCCAGTCGTGGCGTCGGGGCGAAGCTCATACCAGCGGACACCCGCTTGCTGATTTCTTTTGCCGCTCGAGACCGAAACCGAGTGATTTACGACCAGGGCCTGGTGCCCATCGGCAAAATGCCGGTAAGCCAGACGGTACATCAAGCGGTCCCCCAGCGAGTCCAGCAGCTGGCGGGTGTTCGGCTGGGGGATGCAGCTACCACCGCCGCAGGCCTCACTGAAAGCCGCAACCGAAGTAGTGATCGGCCCGGTCAAGGTGGTGTTGGCCGGATTGGCGAAGTCCACATGGAAACGCCACACGTTGAGCACGTTGGTCCCGAAGGCAGAAAAATAAGGGTCGGTGCCGACGGGCGGGGCAATAGTGCCGTCAATGTCGCCTGGCAAGACCGTGCCAAACGTATTGGCGAGCTGGAAGCATTGCTGCGTCGCGACAGCGCCCGCGCGCATGGCGGCTCCATCGAGAGCGCAAATGCGTGGGCCCTGGAAGCTGCGGGTAAAGATATTGAATGTCGCAAAGTATCCGGTCGTCCAGACACCTAGTTTCGGATAGTCATTGAAGTTCGGCTGCTGGAAGGCATAGACGTTGAATGCGCCCGTGGCATCGCTGGTCTGTGAGACGGCAACGCATTGGAAGAATCCCTGCGTTCCTCCGTTAGTCACAGAGAACTGAGTCAGAATCCAGCGGCCGTTGGCTTTGTCATACTGCGCAATAGGATCGCCATCATTGTTCACCGCGCAGGGATGGTTCGCGCCCAAGGCCTGGAACAACTGGTTGCCGGGAATAGGGCCCTTAACCGCCGCACCTGTTGCCTTATCGAAGACCTCAAACGACTCGTTTACCCATTCGACGACCTGGGTGGCTCCCACGGCGCCGTTGGTGTCGGGCGGAGCCGAATTGACGGAGAACCCGGGAAATCCATTGCCCAGGCCTTCGAAGTTCAACCCAGAAGTAACGCTTGCCGCGCTTACTCCCGTGGAGCTCTGAACGACTGGGTCGCTCGGACTGCTTACCGGCCCGCCGCCAGGATGAACAATGCGGAGGGGCTTTTGCAGAAAAGGTCCATTGGCAAGTTGTCCTTCACGCATGTGGTGTACGGGTAGGGAAACAGCTCCGTTCGCGACGCTTACCTCGGGATTGGTGGTGACCACAGTGACTTCCTGCGCCACCAAACAGCTCGCTGCGACCACGGTGAGCAGGGCCGCAAACGCAAATCTCAGCTTGTCTAAACTCGGTGCCATGAAATGACCTCACTCTTTATTTTTTGCTAATGCCACATCACCCGGAACCGGGGGAAGAAGCCGAAAACATGAAAAGCGCAACCGCCAATTCTTATGAAGCTTTAGTCCAGAGCTGGATGGCCTGTTCGACGAAGGTAGGCAACGGGCGGAAAAGTATACTACGCGCAGGATTGTGACCACCAGATTTATCCGGCTGATTAACGTTTTCGGAAAACGCGGTTCACGCCCTGCTAATACGCACCCTCCCTCTTGAGTCCGCGCGCCAAGGAGTCCGGCCGACGCACGAAACAATCCGGCCCGAGTCTCCCCGGGCCGAATGAGAGTTTTCTAACCAGGTGCGAACTACTGAATAATCAGAGTCAAGGTTGTTGAACGGCTCAAACTGCCGCTTGTGCCGGTGATGGTCAAGGTGCGGGTTCCCGTTGTTGCCTTCCTGCCCACCGTTACCGACAGAGTCGAGGTTCCCGAGCCGGTAACCGACGTAGGGTTAAAGGTTGGGATAACTCGAGATCCCTGACCGCTGACGCTCAAGCTCACCGTTCCCGCAAATCCGTTCACACCGCTCACCGTCACCGTAGACGTGCCGGTGGTGCCTCGGGTCACGGTGATGCTGCTCGGAGAGTCCGAAATGGAGAAGTCTGGATTCGGCGCCGGGTTGACGACCAAAGTGACCGTGGTGGAGTGCACCAGGCTCCCGCTGGTTCCGGTAATGGTCAGGGTGTAGGTTCCTGCAGGCGTGCTCGCGCTGGTAGTGACCGACATAGTGGACGAGCCCGAGCCCGTCACCGACGTCGGATTAAAGCTGGCGCCGGCGCCGCTGGGCAATCCGCTGGCGGTGAAGTTAACAGCTCCGCTGAACCCACCGGATCCCGTTACCGTCGCCGTGTAGGAAGTGCCATTACCTGCCGTCACCGTCTGCGATCCCGGAGATGCCGAGATCGAGAAGTCGCCGACGACTGGGGCCGTCACCACCAAGTTCACCGAAGCGGTGTGCGTAGTCGAACCGCTGGTGCCGCTAATGGTGAGTGGGAAGGTACCGGTCGGAGTGGTGCTGCTCGTGGTGATCGACAACGTCGAATTCCCTGACGGTAGCGACGCGGGATTGAACGTGCCTGTAGCACCTGCCGGCAGGCCGCTCAGCGTGAGACTCACAGTCCCGGTAAATCCGCCGCTGGGCGTTACCGTAACCGTGTAGCTGGTTCCGTTACCCTGGGTTACCGACTGCGACGCCGGCGAAGCCGTCACAGAAAAGTCAGGATTGCCGCACGTGCTGAACTTGAAGTTAGCTATCTCCGTGCTCCAGTTGAAGCTTCCGGTGGTCTTCAAATACTCGGTGGTGTACCACAGAGTGCAGTCATCGACCGGATCGACGCTCAAGCTGCTGTAGTCTCCCCACCGCGTCAGGCCTCCGTTCTGCGAGCCAGCCCCGCTTTTGATATTGATTTCGGTGCCCATGGTGCCCAGCGGATCGCTGGGGGCGCGGCCGGTAAAACGAATCGCAGGGTTCAGGCTGCTTGAGGAGACGCTGTAACCAACAGCCATGTCCCCCGCGCTGTCCATGGCAGCGCTGCCCATCCAGCGGAAGCTGGCGTCCGGCGCGAAGGTACCCTGCTGGAAGATAGTGGGCGAGCTGCCCGGACTTCTGATTTCATACCAGCGGATCCCCGTGCTGTTGCCGGCGGTAATGGCGTGATTCACCACTAGAGCCTCATGGTCGCCGAAATTACGGTAAGCCAGCCGGTACATGAGGCGGTCGGCGAGCGAGTCCAGCTGTTGGTTGGTGCCCAGCTGCGGAATACAAGTGCCGCCACCGCACGCCGGCGAAAAAGCTGCCGTGGCGATCGTGGTCGGCCCGCCCAGAGTCGCAGTGCCGTTGGTAAAGTTGGGATTGGAAATCGTGAAGATGTCGAGCGAGTTGGTGTTGAAGTCAACGAAGTATTCGGGCGAGCCTGCGGGTGGAGGCGTGCTGCCATCCAGATCGGCCGGCAGGACACCGCCGAAGTTCGTGCTGAGCTGGAAGCAAATCTGCGTGGCAGCGGCGCCGGCCAGCATGGAGGTGCGGTCGAAGGCGCATAGCTTGGGGCCGGCAAAGGTCTGCCCGTTATTGAAGATGTTGTAAGTGACGTAGTAAGCGTTGTTCCAGACTCCCAACTTGGGATAATCGTTGAACTGGGTGGTCCCATACCCGAACGCGTAGACGTTGTAGGCTCCAGTAGCATCTGATGTCTGCGAAACCGCCACGCACTGGAAGTAACCAACCGAACCGCCATTGGTGACGGAGAGCTGGGTCAGGACCCAGCGATTGGCCGCTTTGTCATACTGGGCAATGATGTCGCCATCATTGTTGACCGCACAGGGATGGGTCGCGCCCAAGGCCTGAAAAAGAGTATTGCCGGCGGTCGGCCCCGCCAGCAGCGTGCCCGTCTTAGAAAACACACCGAAGGATTCGTTGACCCACTGCACCACTTGGGTTGCGCCGACAGAAAGATTCGTGTCCGGAGGGGCTGCGTTGGGAACAAAACCGTAGTCTCCGTTGCCCACACCGGCGAAGTTGGTCACGTTACCGATGGAGGGCGCAGTGACAGCGATGGTCTGCAGCGCCGTGTCCGGGCCCTTGACGGGCGAGATCGCCATGCCCGTCCGCGGAAACACGCGGAGAGGAGGCGCTTCGTGCCGTTCTTTTCGAGGCGCCATCGGCGTCATATCACGAAGGTTGATAGTGTGCGCATGCTCCGCCTTGGTCCATTCCATCGTAAATTTCGGCGAAGCCTGCACGCGAGGCGAGTCTTGCGCTTGGGCCGAGGAGAATTGAATGGCGAGGGCAAGAGCTAAACCCAGTTTTGCAAATGAAAATCTCATCCGATGACCTCACTGTTTCAGAAGTTTGTCGATTCCACCCAGTCGAAGGGGCACGCAAAGAAGCCGTAGCTTCCTAAGAATTGATCAAGCCTTCTCCGGAAAAATTGCCGGACGCTGATAAAAGAGAGCTGGGTTTGGGTGAGGAGTCTACTACAAGCGGTCGTCGCAGCGACAAAAGAGAAAGGTTTTACGATTTCAGAAACATCAAAACGTGGAAAAAATGTGTTAGGAAATTACAATCTTTTGCTCCCAGGGGTCCTGGCTTGAGGTTTCGGAAGCAGCGAGTTTGGGTGCGGCGAGTGGTGGTGGCGCGGCTCTTTCCTCTGGGGTTCCAACTTGTACGGCCGGTTCAGCGCCGTGTCCGAGAGGAGGAGCCACCGGACGCGGGTCCACCGGTAGTAAGCTCGAGTTTTGTGCAGCCCATTTGGCCGCGAGTCCGTTGAGCGGACTCTTGGTGTTGTATTCCTGGAAAGCAATCATTCTTCCAATGCGGACGATCAGATCATCCAACGATTCCGAGGCCGCCCAAAAATCTCCTATGCAAACGGAACTGTCGTCGAAGTTGGGATGAAAGACCGGGGTGAGCATGCGGCACTGCGGCGCTCGTCGCGGATAGCCGAGCGACAAGTTCACTTCCAGCAGGTGCTCACTGCGTTCCAGAATCGACCCGTCGGGGGCAACATAGAGGCCGCGCACGAAATACTGGAACCGGTAGAGCTCGGGCGGCATGCCGGCGGTCCCAACGATGCGAATCAGCGGCCAGTTGCCGAAGCGCTGCTGGAGCTCTTCGTGATCGAGTTTTAGACGGCGAATTCGAGGCGGCAGCATGACTCAGATGGCAAGGCCCGGTCCGGTGTTAAGAACAATGTTACGCACAATCACAAACATTACCACAACGACGTAAAGACCGATCACCACACTGCGCGGAAGACGGATTGCGGGAGACCGATGATACTTCAGCACTGAGTAATACCAGAAAAGGAATCCGGCAACGACCATGGGAGCGCACACCGTGATCAAGGCGTTCAAGTGGATCGCCTGCCCCAAGTGAAAGTGCAGGAGTTGGTAAAGTGCCCGCGTGCCGCCACATCCTGGGCAAAGGAGGTGTGTAGTCGCATAGACAGGACAGAGCGGGTAGAAGTGAGATTCCTGCGGAGGAAAGCGGTACAGAATTCCTCCGCCCAGGAGCAGGAGCCCCATCAGGCCATGCGCACGATGTTGCAAGGTCATGTTCACCCCTGCGGTTCCAGGACTCCAGTCTTCTTCCACTTGGCGATGCGGCTGAAGTGATGTTGGAAATAAAAGACGGCAAAGAAGAACGTCATCACGCCGCTCAGGCGTAGATTGATGTTCTCGGTGGTGTTGTAGTAGTCCTCCAGATCACTGCGCATGGTGAAAAAGGCCACGAAGTAAAGAACGAGTCCCGCTAACGAGAATAGACTCCCTACAGGGTTTACCTGGCCGTTATTCATCGCCCTGGAGATGCCACCGATGAATCCTGCAGTGAATGAACATCCGACCCCCAACAGGACAAAGAGTAAACCCTGGCTTCTAGGCCTGATCTTTCTGATCCAAGCGGCTTCCACAATCAGCCACGCGTACCAGAACAACGTGCAGGTAAAAATCGTGATCAACAACACGAGCGCCCAATGAAAATCCGGCGGCACGGGACCCGCGATGGCGGCCGCGCCATAACCGGGCGTTGCGCCATATACGGCGCCGGTTCCCGGCGTTCCTGAGTAGACGGTTCCGCCCGCTGGAGCAGCCGCTGCGGGAACGGGAACCGGAATGTTGCCGATGACCTGCGAGACCGGCACCCAGTCCATCATGCCTTCACTGCGGGTAAGATCGGTCATGGCGATGTTGCCTTGGGCAACGTAACGCTGCAAGTCCGCTAGAGTGTACGGGCCGTACTCGTTGAGCCCGCGTTGAATAAAATATTTCATCGCTTCGCCTTTAGCTGAACTGTAAACCCCTGCTGTCCTTGTCGACAATGCAAATCTCTACAATGGCCCAGATCCAAGACGCGATCGCCAAAGAAAAGAGCGTAAGCACGCTGAGACACAATTGCCCCACGGCGCGTCCCGTATAGCCGGCATAAAAATTGTGCGCGCCAAAAAAGCCCAGAAAGACTCCCAGCACAATGTATGCGGTGCGACTCTTGGGCGAACGCGCCGGAGCATTCGCCTGCGCATAAACCACGCTGGGAAGAGTTCCCGGTTGCGGACTGACCCCGGCCAGCGGGCCGGCCGAACTACTCTCCCGCGCCGGCGCAGCAGCGGCAGCCGCGGGGTGCGACAAGCCTAGTGGTCCTCCGTAGCGAGGCGGTAGCGCGGCGCCGGAAATAGACGCCGGCTGTGCGGCGACTGCAGGCTGCGTCACCGCCGCAGCATTCAGATCGTTATACGATACCTGCAGCTTCGGCTCTTCGGCTGGCGCTTGCGCACAGCCAAAGACGGTGCAGCCGCCGTTCTCCAGGTAGCAATCTTCGTGATGTGGCGTGCCGCACGCAGTACAGAAAATGCGAGGCGGCCCAGAGTCATCAAAGGGCATGCGGCAATAGGGACAGACAGTCGGATCGCTCACCGGTTTCGCTGCCTCTCTCGAAAGTGAAATGCATAACGGCCGATCTGAATGAGATCACCAGTCTGCAAGGCCCGGTGTTTCGCCGGCTGTCCGGACACCAAAACCGGACCAATCCCGTGCAGGAACGTCTGAGCGCCGCGCAGCTCTACGCTGGCGTGCTGCCCCTGAACCGAAGGATCTTTAAACAGGTAGATGTCCGATTGTTGAGAACTACCAATAACGGTGACTGGCTTGTAGAGGATGAACTGCTTCCCTGCCAGAGGTCCAGCCGCCACATAGAGCCAACGGTCTTTGAGCGCGCTTTCGACGATGCCGATCGCCACTCCGGTGGCCAAACCGATAAGACCAAACCCGACCGCGCGGCTTGGACCGCCGGTCCCTGTGAACATACTAATGGGATCAAAGAGAATCCCGCCGATGCCGCCTCCGATTACCGCCCCCAGTACGCCATAGCGTCCTTTCTGCAGCGACCGGTCGACAAGGCCGTAAACAACACCAGCGGCCGAGGCAAAGACCATCCAGGCTAGGCTTCGTGTCACCCAGAACGCCGGATTCTTGTAGGACGTCACGCCCAAGGCTGCGCAGATTTCTCTTCCCACGCTGAACACGACTCCCCCTGCAAGCATGAAGACCACGGAAAGCGCCAGCCCCACGGGAAGACTCAGCGCTCCATGCTGCAGCGCCTTGCGTAGCGAGCGTTCGACGATGCTCTCGGCGATGCTGAACCCAAGACACATAAACGTAACAACCAGCGGAATCACGAGCAAGGCCAGAAAATGGTTGCCCGACCTGCCTTGCTCCACCGCGCTGAAGAAAGGTTCTCCAATCGCCCAACCGATCAACGCTCCCAGCAAGCCGGCGACGCCCAGGTAAAACCAGCCTTGCATGTAGAACTTGGACTTGCCTTCATCAGGAACCACTGCCGCATCCTGGGCCGGCGTGGTGATGTTGCCGTATTGCCTGGCTGTGCCGGGTGCCGAGGCAGCCCCGGGGCGAGTCGGTTCTTGGGAGACGTTAACCTTTGCAAGGTCTTCCAGCGTGATCTTGAGTGCAGGTTTTTCTTCAGTGTTTGCCATCGTTTGCCTTTCCTGCGCTTGCCGGGTTTTTGGGCTGAGGTTGCGAGGGTGGTTGCGGGTTTTGAACTCCAGGCCCGGGGCCCATCGGAGCAGAAGGGAGTAATCTCATATCTTGCTTCAGTCTGGCGACACACGAATTAAATTCGGGTGCGCACTGCTGCAAGAGGTCATCGACCTGCACCAACTTCTGCTCCATTGCCTCGGCCTCGGGGCGAATTCGCCATAAGAGGTACTCCCGCCCCAAAACGAATCCTACCGCCAGCACCGCGAGGTAGCTTGCGATCCTGATCGTCCACGTCACCCACGCTGGTTCGCTCGGGCCGACTTCGCGCCGAACCTTTACCTGATCCGCCAGGCCGTCATCACCTTCTTCGTCGATCTGGTCGGGACTGGAGCTCTGGACGGTTACGCTCTGCGAATAGCCAAGACGTATTCCCGAGAGCTTTTCCGTCTTGCCACTGATCCGGCCGAAGCATCCCTCTTCGTCGGTGTGCGGGTCATATACCCATGCCACCTGCTGCGGGCTGGAAAAAAAATTCTCCTGGATGAAGAGATCGTGCTCGGAAAGGAACACGCCGAATCCGGGATGGGAATGGTACCAGCCGACAATTTTTTCTTCGGGGTACTGCTGGTCTTTAATCTTGTAGATGTGCTCCCAGGTATCCTGGGTGAACGTAACGTGGGCCCCGCCCTGGGCGGCGTTGATTCCGGGAATGCAAGCTTCGATCACGGTGCGATCGTTTTCCATCCTGCCAATGAGGACGCCGCATACCTCAGCTTTCATGGAGCTGCGCGAATGTTGGCGAATTTTGCGCGCGACTTCGGATTCCATTACCACTGCCGGCTGCGCCTTGGCCTTGACGGTAATTTTTGATTTCATTTGCATGCTCCCGAGGCACGAGTCTGCGAGGCCAGGGACGATTCACCGAGCACGGCCGGTTCATCGCCCGCCAGCAGGAATGCCAATTCGCGCTCCGTCGAGCGAGCGGTGAAGACATCGAAGAGCGGCAGCCCCAGCTGATCGAGGGTCCTATCACCGAACGGCTCTTCTCCGCGGTATCCATGCGCGGTGATCACCGACCGCATCTGTCCGCACGATGAGCATCTACCCCGGGCGTACGGGACAGTCCCTACAGCAGCAAACAACTCCTCTTCACGAGAGCACGCCGCGCAACTTAGTTTGTGCACGACATCGCGGCTGAACTCCAGCGTCACGTCCTGGCTGCCCAGCTCCTTTTGCGCTCGAGCCAATAGCTGGGCGAGGGTGAGCTTGCTGGAGGGTTCCGGCAATCGCACCATCTGCTCCAAGGTGTGGTGACTCATGCATGATGCACTCTCGGTGTACTCAACCTTATAAGACGTGTGGTTCAATCCTTCGAAGATGAAGGCTTGCCCCGCGAGAACCGGCAGCCCATGCAAGAGCTTGACCGCCTCCTGGACTTCGACGCCGGCAATGATCGATGCGATAGTCGGGGTAGTAGCAACCTTGCCCTCGGTCGAGTTCTCGAGCGCCAGCAGGTTGCAAGACATGCGCTTGTTCAAGATGGCCCAGTCGGTCTCACCCAAAGTGCACTCATAGCACGGCGGCTTGCCCGGCAAAAAGACTCGGGCTAAGCCGTTGATGCCTTCGATAGCGCCGTCGATCCACGGTTTGTTCATCTTCCAGCATGCACGATTGATCCACAGGCGTGCCTCGCGATTGTCCAAGCCCGCTAAGACCAAATCGGCCCAGCCGAAGAGCCCCAGGCCGAGGCCATGCGCTACATCCGCGGTGATGCCTTTGACTTGAGCTTGAGGGGCAAGTTTGCGCACGGCTTCGGCAGCGACCTCAGCCTTCGGACGCCCGACTTCGTTTGCGCGATACAGGATGCTGCGTGAGAGATTCGAGAGCTCGATGGCATCCAGGTCAACGACGACAATGTTCTCGAAGCCCAGCAGCGCCAGGTTCTTGAGAATTTCATTGCCCAGCGCGCCGGCGCCGATCACCAATACCCGCGTGGTCCGGATTTTCTCCTGGTCCCACCAGCCAATGAGGCGGAAGCGGCTGAAGCGTTCGTCGTTGGACGCGCCTGCTCGATTTGGCGCAGCAGGCGAGAGCGCGGGCGGGTTCATCGCGCCCCTGCGGTGATTTCCGGTTGGAGGCGCAGGATGTCTCCATCTTTCACAGCGGCGTCAGCCAAGGTCTCCGAGTCCTGGATCTGGCGTCCAGAATTTTTGTGATGGAACTTGTAACTGAGGGGAGCGCCGTCGGGCCCGTTGGGCGGCAGCTGGAGCTTCTCCACCAGCACGGCGATGATGCGGTTCGCCGGTGCGTCGTCCGGTAGTTCCACGGGCACGCGCTTGTTTTCGGTTGAGTCGTAGACAGTGACTGTGATGTTTGCCATGGTTGTAGGAATTTCCTATTGCGCGCTTTTCTCCGACGAGGACTTTTCAGCAGCCGGACGGCGTATTGTGGCCTTGTGCAGGAATTCAGTAAAGGCAGCTTTCGCCGTCGCACTGCCGGGAAGTTCCCAATCCGACTCATGCAGGAGCGCGTCTGTGCTGACCGCGAAATTCAAATTCTCCGCTTCCGGCTCGGCCGATCGCGCGACCTTCGATGTCACCACCCCCAGCAGGTTTCCGAGCTCGTCATACACCGGGCCGCCGCTGTTGCCTGGGCTTACCGGAGCGGAGATCTGCAGGACGTCATTCCCCGGCGTCCGCGAAACAATGCCATTGCTGATGCTGAAATTCAGTCCCTCAGGATGACCGATCACGTAGATCTTCTCTCCCGATTGAACGGCGGCGTAGGAAGCGACCGGCTGGCGAAACTCGGCCTCTCCTGTCCTTCGTTCGAGCCACAACAGGGCGATGTCCAGATGTTTGTGGCGGCCGGCGATTTGCGCCGCCGCCCAGCCGTTCATGCCGTCGGAGACCATCACCTTGTGCGCGTCGGAGCGAGAGCGCCAGCCTTCGCCATCGGCAACGTGTCTCGCTGTCGCCAAAAGGTAGCCATGCGCATCAGCTTGAAGAATCAGGGCCGCGCCCAGCAAACCGGAAATCCCTTCGCTGTGGCTGAACCAGCGCTTGGCTGCCGGCGAAGCTAACAGCACCAGCGGCTTTAAGGTCGCGCTCAGCTCCACGCCGTTCATGATTCGTTCCGCGGGCAGCGCGGGAAAGTTATTGCGTTCATCGAGGCCGGAAAGCGCAGCGCCCACGGCATCAGGAGCCGGCGCCCAGGACAGCGAAATGGATGTAACCGCAAGTAAGGTGGAAAAGAACCCGCTGACGATGAGGAGCGTGAGCACATAGGATGACCATGCCTGCGCAGCCCGCGGCGTCTGCTTGCGCACCGTCACTTTGATGATGAGCGCTGCCAGCGACAGCAGGGGCAGGACAAGAACTAGCGGCAACAGCAGCAGCCTCACCCACAATGGTACGGGGTTAGGTAGGCGGGGACGGGTCTCCTGAAACGCAGGCGTTACTATCGCAGCAGGTGTTGAAACCTGATCAACTTCTTTGGTTGTAATGACAATACGGTCCATGAAATCGGTTCTCACACCTGGGGAGGTATTTGATCAGCAACAAGCAGCCAGGACACTAAACTCTATCGTGCCTCTTAATGTACACGGCAGCAAAGCTCGGCTTTGAGGGTAAAACCCCTATTTTTCGCCGGGAATTCAAGCCGATCAGCGCGAAGGTACGGCTCCATCCAACCCATCGCCGGAAACCCGCTGTATTTTTATAATGGCCCTTAGCTTAAATCAAGAGAAACCAATCAGGGAAGATAACCGAGGGTGTAGTTCCGGGGAGGTTGTTTTGCAATGATGGTTCGCAGCCATCTTGACAGCGTACGTGCTTGGCAGGTTGAAAAGGGATGAACAAGAGGTCGTAAACGCAGAGGCGCGGAGACGCGGAGAAAGATTGGCAGGTTTGGACCATGGGTGTCGATGGCTCTGTCGGGAACGCAATTGGCCAACCTCCGACCAGATCTGTCTCCGCGCCTCCGCGTTTGAAGCCGTTATCGCTACCCTTCAGCGTTCACCAGTAGCGCTCTGGGGTTTCAATTTTGGCAATTACGGCGATTTTGGCAATTTTGGCAATCTGTCGGGTTCCCGCCGCCCCCCCAGCTCTTGGGTTTAGAGCCGAATCCTAGATAGAGATCCAGTGAAAAGTCTTTAATCCATAGCCCTTAGATTTAAGTTAGAGAGAAATGGCTTTTTGGTTTAGAATACCTAGCCTCCATGGATTCAAATTTAAGAAACGACAAGCTACTTGATCAAATCGGCTGGAAGCTCCTCCACGAGCTGCAAGTGAACGGAAGGCTGTCGTACGCCGAACTGGGACGCCGTGTTGGTTTGACCACACCTGCTGTCGTCGAACGCGTCAAGCGAATGGAGGAAGCCGGCATTATTATCGGGTACCACGCCAACGTGGATCCTATGAAAGTGGGAATGCCGATCACGGCCTTCATTCGCATGTCCGTTGTCGGCGATGTTTTTACGCGAATCACCACGGTAGTCAAGAACTCCCCTGAGATCGTGGAGTGCCACCGCGGCACGGGCGCCGACTCTTTTATTATGAAGGTCCACGTGCGTTCCGTGGAGCATCTGGAATCGTTGATCGACCGGCTGACTCCTTACGGCACTACCTCGACCTCGATCGTATTATCCTCTCCTGTCGAAAAGCGGGAAGTTCACCGACAAGAAGAAGCCACGCAAGCAGCGGTTGCCGCGCAAAAGAAATAAAAGTGGGAACGTCCATCGCCCTGCCACTTGAGCAGTAGTTTCGCGGCGAGGCCACTCCCACCGTCATGCGCAGTAGAAGGAACAGCTGCACTTTCCCGTTTCGACGAAGTCGTTTTGGGCGTTCTAGTAATATCCTGAATTCCCGCCTTGTCCGGGGCCTAGGACGAGCTGCCTGATCTCGGAATCGAGACTCAGAAGGGTTCGGAGGCTGAACGGTTTTCCGATCACCCGATCATCGGATCACCAGATCACCCGATCTCCTGCTAGAGTCCATCCAACACGACAAGAATCGGCACGATAGCAGCCCCTATCTACGACATATAATTATCTTTGCAAAGGGAGATCATGAATTCGGATCAAGCAAAGGCATTCGAGAGAAGACTGCTCGAGAAGCGGCAGGGCCTAATACGGAACCACACCCGAACTTCAGGGCCTGCAGCCGACATGAGCCCAGAATACGGCCGCGACGAGGGAGACAGAGCGAACGCCTCTCAGGCAAAGGAAATGGCTTGGCTGCAGACTTCTCAAGAGCGAGGTCTACTACAACTTGTTGACGCTGCATTGTCGCGCGTTCGAGATGGCACTTTTGGTGAATGCGCACATTGCGGACAGGAGATTGGTTCGAAGCGGTTGGCCGCGATACCCTGGACCCAGTACTGCATCACTTGCCAGGAACTCCTGGAACAGTATGGAACATGAACCGTCCACAAATCTCCTCCGGCATGTCGAGAGAGCCAGATAGGTTCTAGTTGAATTTTCAGAAGAAATCGTGCAAAGTTTGAGCATGGCGCAACCTCCGTCCAAGCCAAAAGAGCATCAGGACGAGTGGGGCACTGGTGCGCGCGAGGGCTATGAAGACCCCGGGGTTTTTCGTGAGACCCGAGTTCGTTCCAAAGAGCCGGGAAGTTCGCTGCTTCGTACGATCGGTAGCTGCTGCATTGTGGGCGGCATTTTCTGGGCTGTGTATGTCGTAACACGAGGTGGGGATGTGGTCTCCGCGCTGCAGCAAAACCGCGGCCCCGTTGCGATCATCGGGCTAGGCGTGGTGATCTCACTGCTGGGAAAATATTTGCGCCTTTGATGGCGAGCACCGGCGTAACCTAGTGCTTCACTCGCGGAACCTGGGTTTCCTCGCTCCGCGACGACCTTGTGGCACCGCCGCCCTCGGCGGTGTCCTCCCGCTCGCAAAGCACAGGCGAGGGCGCCTGTGCCACATGGCTTTCCTTGCCCACAAAACACAGGCGCGGGCCGGACATGATTTCGCGATCAGCCGTACGACCCGAAGGAGTTCCGCCTATCCTTAACCTCTGACTCCAAACCGTAAGCCACAACCTCGTGCTTTTACACTTGTTATGAACTAGTTCAAAATATCGTTGACAAGCTGGGTTCTCAAGTGGTATTTTGAACGTGTTCAAGGTATGAACATCCGCACGAAACTGTATCGGACTACTCGCAATGAATACCTCTACCTTAAAAACTCGTCCTACGCCTCGCGCGGAAGACACTCGTAGCAAGATTTACGAGGCCGCGCTCAAACTCTTCCGCGAGAAGGGCTTTGAGCAGACCACCATGCGCGACATTGCCGCGAAAGCCGATGTCGCGCTAGGCGCGGCTTACTACTACTTCGCGTCCAAAGATGCGATCGTGCTGGCCTTCTATCAGGAGATGCAGGAGGAGAGCCACGAATCCATCCTGGATGCGCTGGCCGGCCGGCGGAAGTTGAAGGACCGCATTCGCTATGTCTTGGAAAAGCGGCTGGAGTTATTGGCGCCCAACCGTAAGTTTTGCGATGCGCTCTTTAAGCACGCGCCCGATGCCGCCGATCCTCTCTCTCCTTTTAGCGCGGAAACGAGGCCCATCCGCGAACGCGCCCTCGAGCATCTGCGCGTCGCCCTGGAAGGTGGCGACGTGAAAGTTCCCGCCGATCTCGAGCCGCATTTACCCTACCTGCTGTGGCTTTACCAAATGGCGATCATCCTGTTCTGGCTGTATGACCGTTCAGCACGACAGGAACGCACGCAAAAGCTCATGGACAAGAGCTTAACCCTGCTGATCACCCTGCTGCGGCTATCGGAGTTGCCGCTGATGAAGCCGCTGCGTAAAGCCGCTCTAGAACTGCTGGAGACCGTATCGGTATGACAAGTCACGGCCAGCCTTGATTGGATCGGTTGCTTTGTAACTACAACTGATCTCATAAATGCGGTTTGAAAGAGCTAGGGGAATTGCGTTCTATGGGCTTCTTGCGGCACGGCTGAAGCCGTGCCCTTTCAAGGCCTATTTGTGAGATGGCTTCTAACGCTTGCCCTCGGCGATGGACACCTACGGGATTTGAGATCGTGCCTTTCCCAGCGTGGTTAGGTCGGGCTTTAACCGTAACTAAGGTTTTTGTTCGTTTCGAGATTCGAATGCTTTGCATGGTGTTGGACGATTATGGCAGAGTCGAGTCGATCGCTTGCTCAAACGCTCGGGCCAGGAATTAGAATGTTCGACGCTGGCCCCGCGGTACACCGGCCGAAAGCGAGGAGACACGTGAAAGAACCAAGCAAGGTCCTGATCCTGTTCCTGTTGTCCGGTTTCAGCTTAGCCTTTCCTCAAGCCGCCCCCGACAAATCGTCCGGCTGGTCTGCGGTCGAGGCAGCGATCGGACGTTCCGGCCAGGCCCAAGCCGATGGCGCGTACAAGTTTGGCCTGCCGCGCGGCGACATGAAGGTCACCGTCGATGGTGTACAGATAAAGCCCACGCTGGCGCTGGGATCGTGGGTGGCTTTTAGCAATGCCGGCGCTGACGCCATGATGATGGGCGATCTGGTGCTGGCCGAAGACGAAGTCGCGCCAGTGATGGCCAGGCTGCAAGAAAACGGTATCGACATCACGGCGCTACATAATCACGTGCTTTACGAATCGCCCAAGGTCATGTACATGCACATCTCTGGTCATGGAGATGCCGGCAAGCTTGCCACAGGGGTCAAGCAGGCCCTCGCGCTGACCAAAACACCCGCCCCGTCTTCGCCCCTGGCGCCCGCAGCGCCGCCGAGCATCGACATTGATACCGCGGCCATCGAGCAGGCGCTCGGCCACAAAGGCAAAGTTAACGGCGGCGTGCTCCAGGTCGGCGTCGCCCGAGCGGAGACGATCAGCGAAGGCGGAATGAAGATTCCGGGCTCCATGGGTCTGGCTACGGCTTTGAACTTTCAGCCGACCGGCGGCGGTAAGGCGGCGATCACCGGCGACTTTGTTCTGCTTGGCGGCGAAGTCAACAACGTAATCAAGACGCTGCGCGCCAGTGGAATTCAAGTGACAGCGTTGCACAGCCACATGCTCAACGATCAGCCGCACCTTTTCTTCATGCATTTCTGGGCCAACGACGACGCGGTGAAATTGGCCAAGGGCTTGCGGTCCGCGTTGGATCAGACGAATTCGGCTAAGTAAGCAAGAGATCGGGTGATCCGGTGATCAAAAAATAGCAACGCTTTCCCCGGCCGCACGCATTCTTCGTCACCGGACCCTCGCATACGATTCTCGTGGACTGCACATGTTTTTTCGGGGTTTTCCGATCACCCGATCTCCCGATCTCCCGATCACCCGATCTCTGCGTGCCTCCGTGGCTCCGTGGTGAACTCGTTGAGTTCCGGCTCCACAATCCCTTCCGGCGGTCTCCCTCCGTTGTATTCGATGAGGCGGTTCTTCCACTTGAGAAAGTCGGTGATGGTCTGCGGTTCGATGCGCACCTCCACGCGTCGTAAGCTGGCCAGCAACAGGTTCATTTCCAACATCAATCCTTCTTGGCTGCGCTGGCTGTGGCGGCCTGGCTTGATTACTAGACATACCTCGCGGCCTTTGCACTCGAGCAGGCCCCACTTTGCCGGCAGTTCGTCCGCCGCGATCAATCCGGCGGGCGTCAGGTAAAGGCGCTCGCAACCCATACCTAGTTCCGGGTTCTTGCGAAACGGTTTTTCCCGATCAGCGAGAAAGTCGGCCCGAGATACCTTGCATTCCACCAGGACGGATCGGCACGTCCCTTTCCATCCGATTACGTCGGGCATTTCCCCGCTGGCACAGGATTGCTCGGAGAGCACAATCCCGCAGCGATAATTTCGGCGCAACCATTGCTCTGCAAGACGAACCAGCTGTTGGTGAATCACGGATTTATTTGTAACGGCAAGGGTGATACGTGACAAGTATCTATGTGGCTTCGCTCGTTTTGTTCTGGAGCTACCCGGCGTCCGAATCAGCCAGCAGCTTGCCCAGCGTCGGCTTGTGTTTCTGTTTCTTCCTGCGCTTGTGGCTCTCTTCGCGCTGCAGCGGAGGGGGAGCTCCGATGGCGGTTCGCGCCATCGACTTGACGGCTTTGGTTGCCGTGAACGGCTTCTTTTTTCTCGTCTTCTTTTTGCGCATCTTGGGCACAGACAGGAGATTTAACCACGAAGGACACGAAGGATCACGAAGAATTGCGCGGGGGTCTTACTTCGTGTTCCTTTGTGTCCTTTGTGGTTAATAATTAATAATAGAATTATGGACGAGCGCGATTTTTTCGAAGAGAAAGAGTCCAAGAAGCCGCACACGCTGAACTGCCCGCACTGCCGTGAGGCAAACGAGTATGAACTGGCCTGGCTGGTACGCACCAAGAAGAAGCAGCTTCCCCCGCGGGCCGATGAGCGCGACCGCGCCAAGTTTGCTAAAGCTCAGTCTTACATGGTGCGTCGCGATGATATGGTGATGTGCAAGAACGTACGTTGCCGCAAGCGGTTCGAAGTCGCGGGAATTCAGTCGGTCGCGTTCTTGTGATCTTTTTTCTGAAGTCCCGAGCGGCAGCGAGGGATCCCTATAACCGCGATGAACCTGAGGCATCGGGTTCAACTGTCTCGTGATCGAAAGAGTTACAACCTTAAGCTTGTTTACAGCGATAGGGATCCCTCGCTGCCGCTCGGGACTTCGGGATTTTCCCCTCTTTCTCATTTATACTTTCAAGTCTCACCCGATGGCCGACGACCCGACACGGAACCGGCCTGTCGCATCTAAGCTGTATCAAGGAACACGGCCATTATGAAGATTCTGGTCTGCATGAAGCAGGTCCCCCAAAAAGACGCGCCGCTCAAACTCAACGACAGCGGCACTTGGATCCGCGACGACGTCTCCTACGAAGTCAACGAGCCCGACGCTTACGCTCTGGAAGAAGCTCTGCGCCAGAAAGAGAAACATGGCGGCGAAGTAGTAGTCATCACTGCCGGCCCGGCGCGCGCCCAGCAGGTGCTGCGCGAAGGCCTGGCCAAGGGCGCCGATAGCGCCATCCACCTGGAAGACAACGGCTTCGTCGGACTCGACGCCATGAACATGGCCAAGGCCTTCGTCGCGGCCATCAAGAATGAAAAGTTCGACCTCATCTTCACCGGCTTGCAATCGGATGATTATGGCTACGCCCAGACCGGCGTAATCATGGCTGAACTATTAGGCTGGCCGCACGCCACGATCATCATGGAGATTCAGAAGACCGATGGCGGGATCAGGGTCAAACGCGAGTTGGAATCGGGATTTTTCCAGCATGTCGCAATGCAGCTGCCCGCGGTGCTGACTATTCAATCGGGCATCAACAAGCTGCGCTACGCTACGCTGCTTGGTATCAAGCAGGCAAAGAACAAGCCGCTGCGCAAAGTCACGCTCGATGAAGTGAAACCAGCGCTGGGCGAGAACATGCAGAAGATCGAAAAGCTCTACATCCCCCAAAAGACTAAGAAGACGGAGATGCTGGAAGGCGCGCCCGGCGAAGTCGCCAAGAAGCTGGTGGACCGGCTGCGCAACGAGGTCCGCGTAATCTAGGAAACCATACCGCTGATGAACACTGATGGCACTGATCGAATAGGAGAAATGGGATCCGATCGTCATATCTATTGTCGTCCATATCTATTTCTGATCAGTTGCATCAGCGCGATCAGTGGTAAGGTTTGGCTGAATGCTGAGTGCTGATTGCTGACTGCTTTCAAGGAGGAAGCCTCATGGAACGGATGGAATACGATCCCGAAGGCGGGAATTACCTCCCAGTAACTGAACACGAGACCGGCGCAACCCTGATCATCGTCGGCCTGATCATGCTCATCGCGGCCGCGGGCTGGGCACTTTTTGTAGGTTGGGACATCGAGGCGGGGGGCACACTCATGCGCACCCTCTTCGGCGTGGACGTGCTCTTGGCCCTGATCCTGATCACCGTGGGATACATCAAGAAGAAACGGCAGATAAATTAACTGATGGCAGACACAATCCTTGTAATTGCTGAACAGCGTGAAGGCAAATTGAACCGCGTCTCCTGGGAGACGGTAAGCGCCGCGCAGGCGATTGCCGCCGCTACCGGCTGGACCGTGGAAGCCGCCGTTTTCGGCAGCGGTATCGGCAGCATTGCCCAAGAAATCGCAGGCAAGAAGCTGGCGAGGGTCTACGCGATCGAATCACCGAAGCTGGCTAGCTACACTCCCGATGGCGTCGTGGCCGGTCTCAAGGACTTCATCCAGCAGAGGCAGCCCAAGCTGGTGCTCATGCCGCACACCTACCAGGTGCGTGACTTCGCTCCGCAGCTCGCCGCCGCCCTCGGTCGCACGCTGATTAGCGACTCGGTCGGGTTCCACAAAGACGGCGCCAAGCTGCTCTTCACACGACAAATGTTTCAGGGCAAATTTGCTGCCGACGTCTCGTTCGCCTGCGACCCGCCTCACTTTGTAACATTCCAGTCCGGCGCCTTCCGTGGCGACAAAGCCGAAGCCGGCGCTGCCGCGGCTCCGGTCGAGACCGTAAACGTGCAAATCGGCGACAGCGTCGTTCGCAATCAACCAGAAGCTCCATTCAAAGAGGCCAAGCAGGCCGTCGATCTCACCCAGGCCGAGATCATCGTCTCGGTCGGACGCGGAATCAAGGAGCAGAAGAACATCGACTTGGCCAAGGCTCTGGCCGATGCGCTGGGCGGCGAGATCGCCGCGTCGCGTCCGATCTGCGACTCCGGATGGCTCCCGATGGACCGCCAGATCGGAAGCTCCGGCCAGACGGTCGCGCCCAAAGTCTATCTGGCCGTCGGCATCAGCGGCGCGATTCAGCACATCGTGGGCATGAAGGGCGCGCGTACGATCATCGCCATTAATAAAGATGCCGAGGCGCCGATCTTCGAGATCGCCGATTACGGGATTGTCGGAAATCTGTTCGACATCGTCCCGGTGCTGACGGAAGAAGTGAAGAAAGCGAAGGCGGGGGGATAAGACACCTACCACGGAGACACGGAGGCACGGAGATACGAAAAAACTTTTGTCATTCATTCTGGGTGGCTTTTCGGTTGTTGGCGCAGCTTCTGTTGTCATCTTTTGGTTGTATTTGGCCGATGTGTATCACGATCGGAAACAACATGTAGTCGTAACTGGACCGACTCCGGTGTTTTCGGCTGCGGGAAGCGGAGGACGACAGTTGTGTTCTTACACAGACCAGAACAAGATCGCGACAGTCGCGCCGGGTGACGAGCTAGCCGTGCGACGCATCATCTACGAGAAGGATTGCATGACAATCAGGGTTCGCCTCAAGACAGGGCAGGAGGGATACCTCATCGGGGACGGTGCCTGGCGATTGCAGTAGGCGTAAACATAACCTCACACTTTGCGCTCTCCGTGTCTCCGTGCCTCCGTGGTAGTGTTTTGACGTCCGTCTCGAAAATGCGCCAGACTGACTGCTGAATGCTGAGTGCTCAATAATGATCTATTTCCGTAAACCGATTGAAGGTATCGATCGTCCGCAGATGGAGGCGGACGTCACCATTGTGGGTGGCGGGCCCGCGGGGATGGCTTGCGCCTTGCGCCTGGCGCAGCTGATTGACCTGCACAACCGCCGCTTCCCTGAGAACCAGATCAGCAAAGACAGCATCTACGTTCTGGAAAAAGCGCGTGAGGTCGGCCAGCATTGTCTTTCCGGCGCGGTGCTCGATCCTCGATCGATGGACGAACTGCTTCCCAACTGGCGCGATGAAGCGCCGCTGGATGCCCAGGTCGAGCGCGAGAGCTTTTATTTTCTGACGCCGGCCCATGCCTACGAAGCGCCGATGATGCCGCCGCCCATGCGCGACCACGGCAACTACGTCATCTCCATCAATCGCTTTGTGAAGTGGCTGGGAGAAAAAGTTGAACAGGCAGGTATCACCATCTTCACGGGATTCGCCGGATCCGACCTGATCTTCGAAGGTGATCGCGTGGCCGGCGTGCGCACTGATGATAAGGGCGTCGACAAGACCGGCCAGAAGAAATCGAACTTCGAGCCAGGCTACAAGCTGAAGTCGAAGATGACGATCCTGGCGGAAGGCACACGCGGCTCATTGACCAAGCAATTAGCTCTGAAGTTCGATTTGTACAAAGACCGCAACCCGCAACTTTATGGCGTTGGCGTCAAAGAGCTCTGGGAGGTTCCGCCCGGACGCATCTCCAGGGGCGAAGTTATCCTCACCTTGGGCTGGCCGCTCACCACCAAGGAATACGGCGGCTCTTGGCTGTATGGAGCCAAAGACAACTTGGTTTCGCTCGGCTATGTCACCAGCCTGGACTATGCCGATCCACGGATCGATCCGCAGCGCGTATTGCAGTCGTGGAAGACGCATCCTCTAATCAAGCAGCTGCTGGAAGGCGGCAAGATGATCCGCTACGGCGCCAAGTCGTTGCCCTACGGCGGATGGTATTCCCTACCGCCGCTCGCGGGCGAGGGCTGGATGGTCGTCGGCGATTCTGCCGGCTTCGTGAATTCGCAGCGTCTCAAGGGCATTCACCTGGCCATCAAAAGCGGTATGCTGGCGGCGGAGACCGCGTTTTCCGCCCTGCTCGAAAACAATTTCAGCAAAGACAAACTTTGGCAGTACAAGACCGCCGTCGACGCCAGCTGGATCAAGGACGAGCTGTGGGAGGTCCGCAACTTCCATCAAGGCTTCGAGAATGGCCTGGTGCCCGGCCTGCTGCACACCGTGCTGCAACAACTCACCGGCGGCCGGGGCGTGCGCGAGGTCTATCCTGCGCATGCAGGTCACACGCGCATGAAACATCTCGATGAGCTACCCGCCGACGGCGGCAACCGCGCGCAACTGATCGGCAAAGCCAAAGGCGACGGCAAACTGACGTTCGACAAGCTGACCGACCTTTACCACTCCGGCACCAAGCACGAAGAGGATCAGCCGTCACACCTGGTTATCGCCGATACCAACATCTGCAACACGCGCTGCGTGAAGGAATACGGCAATCCCTGCCAATACTTCTGCCCGGCCAATGTCTACGAGATGGAAGAATCACCGAGCGCGCTGATCGGCAAGCAGATCCACCTGAATCCATCGAACTGCGTCCACTGCAAGACCTGCGACATCATGGATCCTTACGAGATCATCACCTGGGTCCCGCCCGAGGGCGGCGGCGGTCCGAACTATGATGGGATGTGATCCGCGGTCGGGGCACGCTTGCCGTCGGGAAACGGAGAGTCGTCTGTTTCAATCCCTTGTGGGCTTCGTCGATATTTTGGCTTTCCGGTGCTCCTCAGAGATCGACTGGCAGGCAAGATTTCGCACTAAGCGCCGTTAGGCGCGACATGAAAGTAGCCCAGGGCGTAAGCCCTGGGTATGTTTATAAACGAGGTGAGCCCCGGAGGGGCGGCACAAAAATCCATGTGGCTTGTGTCGCCCCTCTGGGGCTCGCCTTCTTAACCCCGCGTACCCAGGCCTTACGGCCTGGGCTACCATTGTTTCGCGCCCTGCGGGCGCTCAGATCTTCGTGGGTGACGAATCCGACATCCATATCGAAATACAAGCCGGGCGAGACGGGAAGGTCTGCGATGGTCTTTAATTACCAATCACAAATTACCAATCACAAATTACCAATCACAAATTACCAATCACAAATTACCAATCACAAATTACAAATCTTAGCTTCCCATCAATTCCTTTGCCCTCTGCGCGGTCTTGACCACGGCGTTCATCAGTGTCACGCGCAACCCGCCACGCTCGAGCTCCATCAGGCCTTCGATGGTGCAGCCGGCCGGCGTGGTGACTGCGTCTTTGAGCAGCGCGGGATGATGACCGGTCTCTAGCGCCAGCTTGGCCGAGCCGAAGAGCGTTTGCGCCGCAAGAGTGGTTGCCATCTCGCGAGGCAGGCCAACTTTGACGCCGGCTTCGGCCAGCGATTCCAGGATCACGAAGGCGAACGCCGGTCCGCTGGCGGAGAGCGCGGTGATGGCATCCATGTGTTTCTCGTCGACGATCACCACACGGCCAATGCTTTCAAACAGACGTTTGGCGGTCTCCAAATGCTCGCGGCTCGCTGCGACCCCCGCGCACAGAGCCGTCATGGCGGCGCCAACCATCGCGGGAGTGTTGGGCATGGCTCGGACCACGGCTACGTCTTTGCCAAGCTTCTGCTGGATGAAGCCCACTGTGGTTGATGCGGCAATGGAGATCACCAACGCGCCAGGGTCCAAGGCGGATGAAATCTCATCCAAGACCTGCGGCAACGCCTGCGGCTTCACACACAGCAACACAACGCGGGCTCCAGCGACAGCGGCGCGATTGTCCGTGCCCAGCGCAATGTCTTTTAGATTGCCGGAGAGCGATCGCGACTTCTCCTCGTGCTGCACCGTCGCGGCGACCTCTTCGGCGCCAACGAGCTTCCGGTCGAGGAATGCCTGGAGCAAGATGCCACCCATCTTGCCGCAGCCGAGCAGCGCGATTTGCTTCTGTGCGCCCGCACCGGCCTTGCTGGTCGTGTTTTTGGTTGCAGTTGAACTCATGGTCTTCTTCCCTTCTTTCCTTCGCACCAAAAGAAAAACCCGCTGCCTGGATGAGGCAGCGGGCTCTATGATGCCGTTGAAACTGTTTACGCGGTCATAGCTTCCCTCTCTGCCCTGGAGACACACGGGAGCGGGTATGCAGCATGCGCCCGGTTGGCGAAAGAGGTAAGCATAGAGGCACTATAACGGAAGCGTGCCGATCGCGCAAGGTAGTAGTGGGTGAGTCTGGTTCGCAAAACGTGTGGCACAGGTGCCCCCGCCTGGGCCACACCGCCGGGGGCGGCGGTGCCACATGAATGTTCACTTGCCAGTCAATCTCTTCACGATTTCATCGGCTACGGCATCGGCGCGCGCGGCGATCTGCTGGGGTGTCTGATCCTGAATGGGATGCGGAACATAGACGGCATCAAAGCCGGCGCGTCCCAGCGCCCCGGCTTGAATGCGAGCCGGCGCCGTGAATTCGGTGGTCGCGACCGGTACTGCGGGAATTCCGAGGTTCTCTAGATGGATGGTATCGTGCAAACTGCACGTGGTGCACGAGCCTCAATCGGCCAGCCCTTCGACGACCGCGTCCATGCCGCGGAGCTGCTCGATCACCTGGGGCGGAGCGGTCTTGGCAAAGGTCGGCTTACGCGCGCGGATGACCTCGGCCACTCCGTGACGTTCGCGCAGAATCTTCTCCAGGCGATCGAGAAAGAAACTGCCGCCGGGCTTGCTGATATCCAGAAGTCCAATTTTCTTGCCGGCCAGCGACTCGAGGCGCGCCGGAGGAGCTGCCGCTTGCGGAACGTTTTCATTTCCCGGATGAACAAGCGTTACGGACATAATCTCTCCTTATTATTTCTCCGGAATCGGATACGTCACCATCTGGCTTCCGGCAGGTCCAGTACTCCAGCTGCCAAGAACCGCGGAAAACTTTCCTGCCGTTCCGCCGGCGACCACGATATGGATTGCATTCGCTGAACTGAACTTCTGATAGCAGGGTTCGCCTTGAATCTTGATCTCGCGATAGTGCGCGACGAGTTGTGTTCCTTCTCCACCGTCTTGTGATGCGTAATAACGCAAAGGGATTCCGGTATTTTCAAACAGAAACTGGCGCACTTGTTGCTTGCTGAATCCATCGCGATGCACGGTTTTGACGTGTTCAGGACACAGCACCACCACAGCTTCGTTGCGCATGCACATGCGATAGCTCCACACCGTGGACAAGGCCTGGCAGATGGCGCGCAATACGGTCTCACCGCGCTGGGCCGAGTGTTCGCTTACTCCACGCGGCGGCTCGGCGGCGAAGAGTGAGAGCGCGCTCTGTTCTCGCCGCAATCCTCGATCGACTTGAAACGGCTCCCACGGGTTCTCTTCTTCATTTTCGGCGATGCAGGATGCGAACTTGCCGGGATTGCCAAGAGCCGACATGTCGATGCCATCCGGCCGGGCGCCACCCATGTTCAACAGAATTAGTTGCAGGGCGCGGCCCAGCGTACTGTTGGCGCGGGCGACGTTGCTGAACACGTTCTGTCGCGACCAGAAACCAAGCTCCTGTCGAACCGGACCATTGATGATAACCAGCGGAGCCGCGAAGTGCGTGGTTGCCTGAACGCCATGGGCGTTGAAGCGTTCGTCGCACACGGCGCGGACCAGCGGCACCAGGACGCGCATCATCTCCGGCCGGCAACCCGCCATCACCGCGTTGGCAGCGATCTTCTCGACGGTAGCTTCGCCATAGCAAGGCGGCACGCGCGCGACCACGCTTTCTGGACTCAGCGCGCAAGCCTTCAGTATGGCCGCGACTCTCTCCGTGGTCGGCGGGACTACGGGCAACGCATCGCCGAACTGCCAGAAACAGAACTCAACCGGATCGACATCGCCTTTCAGTTCGATACGCGTTGCCGGTTCGCCCACGCGGCGCAGAAGCGGAGCGCTGCTGTCTTCTGGGGAAGCGCCATCGCCCTGCGGCTCCAGGTGACGCGAGGAGCAGCCGGGCTTCCAGGCCGGCGCACCGTCATCCTGGGGCGCGATTGGCGAATGCCCTACGACTGCCGCCAGATCGTTGAGTCCAGCCTTATCGAATCCCACAAGCAACCGCATGACCGCGCCGTTTTCGTCGAGAAGGAAACTGGTCGGTACGGATTGCGGATCGTAAGAACGAGAAAGCGTCAGCCCGCGATCGAGCTCCACAGGATAGGTAATTCTCATCTGCTTCACAAATTGCTGCGTGCGAGCCTCGTCATCTTGGGAGAGCGCGATCACCTGAAGCGAATCTCCGGCAAGCCCGTTGAAATACGGAAGGGCAAGCTGGCAGGTAGGACAATCTGTCTCGAAAAAAACCAACAGCGCTTTCTTCCCCGGCCGGTAGCCAGGAATCGCGATCGCGGTTTGCGTTTGCTGCATGAGAGAAGGATAGGGTAAAGCCGTCCGTCAATACAACCTTGGGTTCGCAATCTATTGCGCGGAGCGGGTCGCTGATCGCTTGCACCACAGTTATTTTCCCTTCATCCGCTCCAACACCACCTCCCGTGTTCGCCCCAAAGCGCGGTTGAGCGACTGCTTGGGAATCTTGGTTACCAGCGGCTTGATCAGCCAGGCCAGCCCGAACGGAATGTCGCGGGTGAGGGAAAGCGCTTCGCACTGCACGTAAACGCCTCCATCTTTCTCCTCAAAGCGCCAATAGGTGTTGAGCCGCCACAGGTATCCGGTGCCGTGACCGACTGGGACCTCGGGCCCGTCGGGATGGTCGGCGTCTTGGACCTCTGCGACGCGGGTGCTCATCGAATTTGCGTACATCTGCGTCTCACCGGCCCGGCCCCAATGAATCGCGTATTCCGTATTGAAGACCACGGTGGCAAAACGCTTTTGGTAGAGACGCATAAAGATCTTATAGTCGTCTCCCTGATGTGAGATCATGTGGGCGGCAATCACCTCAGGCTTGTAGAGCTCGGCGCGATGGTCGTAGTCCTGCACAACCGCAAGCGTTTGCGCCAGATTCGCGCCCGGGATAAAGGCCAGCCCCACCCAGTGGTGCACCATGCCGTCGGGAACTTCGACTTCTTTGCCGTTAAGCTTGGTTTCCTGGCGCTCGACCAGGATCTCGCCGCGCTTGAGCCGGACATAGGCATCGCGCATCTCCTGGGAAGGCTCGGATACAGCACGATCGGGATAGAGGAACTGGTTTCCCGGCTTCAGCTCGCCGGCCATGCGCTCTTCGGTCACGGCGACGTATCGATTGAAGGCGTCGGTTGTCTTTTGTTTTAGATCGGCGGCCGATGCGCGAACGGAAAGTGCAAGAGAGCAGAGGAAGGCAGTCAGAACAACCCTGGGTGCGCGATTCGTCTTCATCGGAACTGGTTAAGAGAACGCTTCAACGTTTCAACGTTTCAACGTTTCAATGATACGGTTGTGCGTCAAGCTCCGGGTTCAGAAGTCGTGGAAGTTGAAGCCTTCCGCCTGGCCATCTTCGTTATAGCTTACAGTCAGGTCGCCTTGGCGTTCGGGACGAGGGGTCTGTTCTTGCTCCAGCTTACGTTGTGCCTTCTTTTGGGCTTTTTCGGCTCGCTTCTCCTGTCGTGCTCGTTCTTTCTGTCGCTTGGCGGCGGTTGGGCGTCCAGCCATAAAATATGATCCTCCCAAATTAGAATTAGGCGGCTGGAGATCGCCGCCGAGTTGCACCAACTAACGAACGCGAGCTGTTTCGAGTTCGTCTTGCGCCTTAGGGGTGGCGTCCTGCGCAGCTGAGGTCGTCTCGCTGGGCCGCTCGGTACCCTGCTGCGGCTCGGAATCGTGGAGCGCTCGCAGCGAGTTATTAATGCTCTGCGAGGTAGAAACACCGTCACGATGCATCTTCCTCGCCGAAGTGGACAACATCCGGCACAGAAGATATCGGTTGGAGAACCTGGACGATACCGCGAAAATCAAACCGGAGCGCATCGAACACCTCCCGAGCGTTTTGCTGCGGTCCACGAAGAGGGGCGGGTAGCGTGTCTCCGGAGAACGTAGCTTCTCTCACTATACGCGCTCACCCGCCTCTTCTCAACGTGTGGATAAATGTTTCCACCACACCTTAGACGTGACGCTGCAGGACCTCGCCGGGTAGGCGCATCATCTTCGAGCCCGGCTTCACCGGCGCAGGGATCATCGCCGAGATATCCACGGGCCCGGGACGCTCTTCGCGCACCAAGTCGCCATCCACGCGCGCCCGCTTGATCTTGAGCTGCAGGCTGCGCTCAAGGCGCGCTAGATCGCCGCGCTCGACGTTCGTGAAGAACGTTGCCGCCGCGCCGCTAGCTCCGGCGCGGCCGGTCCGGCCGACGCGATGGATGAAGTCTTCGGCAATCGCCGGCAAATCGTAATTGATGACCTGGGCGATGTCGTCCACATGGATGCCGCGCGACGCCACGTCAGTCGCTACCAGCACGCGCGATTTTCCTTGCTGAAACGCGGTCAGCGCGTTGGTGCGCTGCGATTGCGTGCGGTCGCCATGAATCACGCCGACGCGCATGCCGCCGCGCTCCAGTTTGTCCGCCACGCGCTGGGTTGCACGCTTGGTGCGAACGAAGACCAGGCTACGTCCGTTCTCTTGTTCCAGCAGGCGTCGCAAAAGCGAAAGCTTCTGGTCAGCCTGAACTTCGTACGCGGTCAGATCGACGCTCTCGGAGGCCTTGCGCGTCGAACCGAAAGCCAGCCGCACCGGGTTGCGCAAGTAGTCATCGACCAGATGCGCGACCGAGGCCTCCAAGGTGGCGGAGAAACATAGCGTCTGTCGCGAACGCGGCAACTGGGCGACGATGCGCCGGATCGCCGGGATGAATCCCATATCCAGCATGCGGTCGGCTTCGTCAAGCACCAGCGTATTGACGGTTTCGAGCTTGAAAAGCCTGCGATCGAGCAGGTCTTCGAAGCGGCCGGGAGTCGCCACCACCAGCCTGGCTCCGCGACGCAGCGCCTCCAGCTGGGAACGCTCCGAGCTTCCGCCGATCAGCAGTGCCGCCGGCGGTAGTTTCTTGCCGCGCAGCTGCTCATATTGCTTGTTGATCTGCATGGCCAGCTCGCGCGTCGGAACCAGGACAATCGCCTGTACGCCCTTCGCCGGCTGAGCCAGCAGTTTTTCGATAATCGGCACCAGGAAGGCGAGCGTCTTGCCCGTGCCCGTCTGCGCAGTAGCCAGCATGTCTTTGCCGCAGATGGCATGGGGAATAGCCGCAGCCTGTACTTCCGTTGGGGTTACAAATTGGGCCGCAGCGAGGCGATCCTGTAGATAGGGAGAGATTGGTAGTTCTGTAAAACGAACCATTTCTTGTTTCGTATTTTCTTTCTTTGGTCGGCGCCGGTTCCGGCAGGACGTTAACAAACGTCTAGGCAGAGTGATCTCATGCCGATGATTAGATTTTTGCTTAGGTAAACGGAGGAACTGTTGTGTTAGGCGGGAATCCTGAACGAGATCTGAGTCAGCGGATACCCTTCAACCGTGAACCTTAAGCAACTAGAGTGTAACACAGGTGGTGCAAAAGGCAAAACGCGCGTGCCGAACGAGCTGTCGTTCCACGATGTCACGCGCCAACGCCTGCTAAGCCGCTAGCTCCTAGCTTCTAGGAGCTAGAAGCCAGAAGCTAGGAGCGATAATGCGAGATCCGTCTTTTTTACCCGACTTGTCTTACCACCTGGGTTCGCGAGGCTGGCGTGCGTGACCGCGATAGTCATCCTGACGCCCCCCGCGCCCGCCTGAGCGTCCGCCGCGGAACCCACCACCGTCGGTCTTGGGCCGGGCTTCATTCACGTTCAGGGTGCGTCCGCCAAAGTCTTTGCCGTTGAGAGCTTCAATGGCCTTCTCTGCTTCACCGCGGTCACTCATCTCGACAAAGCCAAAGCCGCGCGAGCGTCCGGTTTGGCGATCGGTCACCACCGTTACGCTTTCAATGTTGCCGTACGGCGCGAAAAGCGACTGCAGGTCCGCCTCAGTCGTACTAAAAGAGAAGTTACCAACGAAAAGTTTCATGTGCTGTTCCTTTGCGATTTCAAAAGTCGAGGCTGTTCTCAGGCAGAAATAGGCAGGCGGCGAAAGCGACGAGTCTATCCAAGTCGAGGACAAGCAATACAACGGACTTTAATGGTAGCACGGATTGGATGATCGGAACATCGGATCATCGGGACACCGGTCCATCGGGAGATCGGGGCATCGGGGCATCGGGGCATCGGATCATCCGGAATGGGCATGGTCAGGTAACCGGCTAGTCAGCTTAGGAAGCTCGGTTTTTCAGATCACCCGATCACCCGATCACCCGATCGCCAGATCACCCGATCTCCCGATGCCCCGATGACCCGATCTCCAGATCCTATTGACTCCGTCAGTACATTGCACGTTAGTTTCATCTTCGCGGTTTTGGCGCTCGGGATTAGAGTTAAGATAAAATGTTACAAAGGTGGCCAAGGTCTCTTGGTGATGACATTGAATCGGCGCAAGGGGGATTGTGCTCTTGCGCTTTTCGTCTTTTTGGATGGGCTTGGCCTTGGCGTTTCGCGTTCCAAGATCCGGAAATGCTGTTCAAGAAACAGCAGGGCCGGGCGGCGGTTGCGTAGCGGAGGCGGAGAAGGTAACCCCGAGTTTTGGAGCATACCAAACAAACAGAAAAGTTGGTTTGACTCGACCTTCGGGCGATGTTACGGTCTTGGTTAACTCATAGAGGCAATTGAACTTTGCAATGATTAAGACTTGTCTATTTGGCTTTGTTATCGGCGGGGAGATTGTGCAGCTGGTGAAGCAGACCGGCGCCGTGGCTCAGGTCGTTCTCCTCATCCTCCTCATCTTCAGCATTCTTTCCTGGTCGATCATTCTCTCGAAGTGGGCAACGCTGAAGCGCGCGCGCACGCAAAGCGCGCGATTCCTGCGCGCGTTCCGGCGAGCTCAGCGGCTGCAGGATATTGCCGCAGTGTCCGACCAGTTCAAGCCAAGCCCGCTGGTGCCTGTCTTCGAAAATGCATATGACGAATTCAAGCGTCAGGGTGAGACGAACATCCCGGCGGTCCAGCGCGCGGCGCAGATCGCCGCCTCGGAAGAGCTGACGCGACTCGAGCGCCGTTTGCCCTGGCTCGCGACCACCGGCGCGGTGGCGCCGTTCATCGGACTATTCGGCACGGTGTGGGGCATCATCGACGCATTCTACGGATTGGGAGATGCCGGCGCCGCCACGCTGCGTGCGGTCGCGCCTGGAATTTCTGAAGCTCTGATCACCACCGCTGCCGGCCTCGCAGCCGCCATCCCCGCAGTGATCGCCTACAACATGTTCACGCACCGCATGCGCGAGTTCGGCGCCCGTATGGACGATTTCTCGATGGAGCTGCTTAATCTGATCGAGCGCACCACCGGCGTGGGCATGGGAGTCCGCTGATGGCATTCACTAACAAGGGCGGCCGCACCGAAACTTCCATGTCGGAGATCAACGTGACCCCGTTTGTGGACGTGGTTCTCGTGCTGCTCATTATCTTCATGTTGACGGCGCCCGTCCTGCAGTCGGGAATTGAAGTAAGCGTTCCCAAGACCAGGACCGTGAAGGCAATTTCTGAAGAGCGGCTGGTCATTAGCATCACCAAGGGCCAGGAAGTTTACCTTGGCAACGATCACGTGAATCTGAATGAACTGGGCAGCCTCCTGCACAAGAAGATCCGCGACCCGCAGGGACAATCCGTCTACGTTCGCGCCGATCAGGATGTGGCTTTCGGCGCTTTTGCCACCGTCATGAGCACGGTGAAGCAGGCGGGAATCACCAACGTGAGCATTGTGACCGAACCGATCCCGCAAGAGAAGAAGTGAAGTAAAGAGGAACAACGTAACAGGTGGCCACGACTCGTCCCAATCTGTTTCTCGAGAAAGAGCGATGGAGCAAGCCGCTCATGCTCTCCCTCTGCTTCCACGCTCTGCTTGGTCTCAGCATTTTCGCGCTGGGCTTTGTCCTGGAGCCGAGCGGACGCTCGGATTGGGGCAACAACCCTGGAGACGCTGTAGTAGCGCAACTGGTGAGCGGCGCACCCATCCCGATTCCCAAGCCGGATGTGCCGACCGAAAACATTGTCGCCAACGAATCCAAGGGCGTAACCCAAACCGTTCCCCAACCCAGGCCGGTGGAGACCACAGATGGAATCACCATCCCCGGACACGTGATCAAGCCGAAGGCTGAAAAAGTGGTTACGGCAACCAACATCAAGCCGCACCCGATACCGACGCCGGAAACCGCTGTACCTTATGGCGAAGGCGGAGCGGCGCGAGGTCCGTATAGCTCCTTTTCAGCGCCGAACACAAGTGGCGGCGTAAGTGCCGAGAATAGCAACTTCGGTGGCAAGTATGCCTGGTACGTGGATGCAGTCAAGCGGACGGTGAAAGACAACTGGCTAATGTACGAGATTGATCCACACATCGTGGCGCCGCACCGCGCCTACGTAGACTTCGATATTCTACGAGATGGTACTCCGGATAACATCCGGCTGGTACAATCCAGCGGCGTGCCCACTCTGGACCAGTCGGCGCTGCGCGCTCTGCACCGCGTTGACAAGTTCGGCGCGTTGCCCGAGGGCAACCGGCAAACCTTCGAGTTTTGGTTTGACTATCCTCCGAAATAGGGGACTTCATGTTCAAGGTTAAGAGGACGATTAGCGCAAGCCTTGTCGTTGTTGTTGTGCTCAGTCTCGCCCCGGCGGCGTTCGCATTTCAGGGCAAGATCACCGTGGAACTCAACATGGGGCAGGAAAGGCCACGGCTGGCTGCGGCCGACTTCAGGCTGGCCAACGTCGATCCGCAAGCCTCGCCCTTGAATACTGTATTTAATGAGACGCTTTGGTTTGACCTGGACAACGCCGGCATCTTCGAGATGGTCGGTAAGAGCTTCTATCCGCTCCAGACACCATCGTCCCCAGTGGAACTTAAGGCGCCTGCCTGGAGCAACCAGCCCACCAACGCTGGTCTACTCGCTTTCGGCAATCTGGGCGTCAGTGCCGGGAAGGTCGACGTTCAGGGCTGGCTCATTGATGTCAAGAATCCTACTTCCCCGCCCGTACTTGGCAAACAGTACCGTGAAGACGCTACAGTAGACAATGCCCGCCTCATCGCTCACCGTTTTGCCGACGAGATCATTGCCCGGATCGGCGGCGGGATTCCCGGTATCGCTGAGAGCAAGCTCTTTTTCATCAGCAACCGCACCGGCGCCAAAGAAGTCTGGTCGATGGACTATGACGGCGCCAATCAGCAAGAGCTGACACACCTTCGCTCCATCGCGCTTTCCCCGCAGGTTTCACCTGATCGCTCGCGTGTGGCGTTCACGGCCCTCACCAAAGATTCCTGGCAGATCATGATGTACTCGCTTGACCTCGGCCGCACCGTCAGCTTCCCACGTTTTGGCGGCGACACTTTTTCCACCGCCTGGTCATCGGACGGGACTAAAATCGCTTTTGCCTCCACCATGAACACCGGGATCTCGGAGATCCACATAGCCGACGCTTCAGGCGCGGGCGCGCGCCGGTTGACCGCCAGCCGCGGCGGCGATGTTTCGCCCGTGTTCAATCCCAAGACCAACGGTCAGATTGCCTTCGTCAGCGGGCGCACCGGGTTGCCCCAGATCTACATCATGGATGCGGACGGTAGTAACGTGCAAAGAATCACCGATCAGGGGTATGCTGTTTCGCCCGCTTGGTCGCCCAACGGGCTGTTGCTGGCCTTCTCTTGGATTCGTAGTTACGGTCCGGGAGTTTTGGGCGGCGCGGACATTTATGTCATGGATATCGCATCACGACAGATCGTACAATTGACCCACGACGGCGGACGAAATGATTTTCCGTCATGGTCGCCCGATGGCCGTCATATCGTGTTCGAGTCCACTCGCGCCGGAAACCAGCAGATTTGGAGTGTGCTCGCCGATGGGACGCATCTGCAGCAGCTAACTCGGTCGGGCCGGAATACCCAGCCCAACTGGAGCTATCAATAAGGCTTTCTTTCTTCGGTCTTTTGGTTGTTGGGTCTTTTAGTTGTCGAGTCTTTTGTTTTGAATTCAGTCGAGCACCACTCGCGACAAATTGGGAGGACATGAGGTGAACTACAGCAAGAAGCAGTGGATTCTAACCGCCGTGCTGTCATCCTTGCTGGCGCTGGTTATCGGATGCGGAGGAAAGAAACAGCCGCCACCACCACCGCCACCGCCGCCTAAACCCGTAACCGCCACCCTGTCGGCCAACCCGACGTCGATTCAGCGCGGTCAATCCGCTACCCTGACCTGGAGCACCGATGGCGCCACCGACGTCACCCTCGAAGGCAACAAGGTCGATACCACCGGTTCGCAAACTGTCTCGCCAACGGACACGACCACCTATCACCTCAGCGCGAAGGGCGCGGGCGGAACCCAGGACGTAACCGCTAGCGTGACGGTGGCCGCTCCGCCGCCCCCGCCGCCGCCACCACCGCCACCAGCTCTCACCGACCAGCAGATTTTTGACCAGTCAGTCAAAGACATTTACTTTGACTACGATAAGGCCGACCTGCGTCCCGACTCCCGGCAAGCCTTGGCTGCGGCCGCGCAAGTCATCAGCCAGCACCCGAACTGGAAGGTCCAGATTGAGGGCAACTGCGATGAGCGTGGCTCAGCCATGTACAACCTGGCGCTGGGAGAGCGTCGCGCCAACGCCGCTCTGCAAGCCTTAACCGCGGGCGGGGTAGGCGCGTCCCAGGTCAAGACCATCAGCTACGGGAAGGAGAAGCCGGTCTGCAGCGATTCTAACGAAGATTGCTGGCAGAAGAACCGGCACGACCATTTCGTGCTGCAGTAGTAACCATCAACCCGGACGGGGCGCGGCGGCTTTCGATTAGCCGCCGGGCCCCAACCGTGAGCTGATGGAGCGCCGGTCGCCTTTTTGAGCGCGTGTCTGGTTTGAAAGTGCCGATCCAGTCTGGAGAAGTTGGGCTTCAGAGGATGTGTGAGAACTAGAAATCGTCATCCCGAAGGGCGTAAGCGAGCCCGCGCCGTCTTCAGCGGGCGAGTCGCCCTGAGGGACCTCGTGGTTGGCCAGTGTTTGATTCGATTCCACCACCAACGCAAGGTCCCTCACCCCTACTCGGGCGCTGATGACAGCGCGCCCTCGCTAACGGGGTTCGGGATGACGCCTTTTGGATGTGTCAGGCAGTTCTCACACACGCTCTTCAGCCCCTGTGGGCTGCTTGTTCTGATTCCGACTAATCAGGGGCTAAAGGCCAGTTCCTTCTTGCATCCACCGGACAAGGCCGGAAGCCTGCCCTTTCAAACCAGACCCGCGCTTAAAAAAAGCACGTACCATTGGTCTCACCTCACGCCGCGCCTCTTCGTGAAGTAAAATTCTTTTTGGAGAGCCAGCTATTCCGCATCTAACGAGACACATACCTATGAACAACAAGAGTCTTTACGCTTTCGCCGCAATTGTGTTGGCCGCCGGCTTCGCGCTGCCGGCTGCGGCCGTTGACACCAAGTCCCAGCTCGTGCAGATTCAGACGCAGCTTCAGATCATGCAAGACAACATAACGCAAATGAAGCAGTCGTTTGACGAACGCATGGGCGTGATGAAGGACATGCTGACGCAGCAGACCGACAACGTGAACAAGATGGGCGTCGCCGTCCAGAACCTGCAAAAGACTTTGGGGGCGCAAACCACCGATGCCTCAAGCAAGGTCGATCAGATATCCGGCCAGGTGCAGGCCCTGCATGACGCAGTGGACGAACTGAAAGCTCGCTTGGCCAAAGTCAGCAAGCAGTTGGATGACATCCAGTCCGGCCAGCATAATCTCAGCAATCCGGCGGGGCAGCCCGCTTCACCCGGTGCGGCCGCAGTTCAAGCGCCGCCGGCGGACGCGCTCTACAACGATGCTCTGCGCGATTTCAATGCGGGAAAGAACGACTTGGCGGCGCAGGAGTTCACCCAATACGTGCAGGCCTACGGCACCACGGATTTGGCCGGCAATGCCCAGTTCTACCTCGGAGAAGTCTTGTACCGGCAAGGAAATTATCAGCAGGCAATTCTGGCTTATAACAAAGTGCTCGACCAGTATCCCGGCGGTAATAAAGCCGCAGCCGCGCAACTGAAAAAGGGATTGGCTTTGCTCGAAGCCGGACAGCGCGATGCGGCCGTCCAGGAGCTGCGCAGTTTGATCAACCGCTTTCCCAAGAGCCCGGAAGCCACGCAAGCCAAAGATCGTCTCGCGAAATTGGGGGCCGCCGGCGCGGCCTCCAGGCCCGCCCGCCCTTCGCCGAGCCACCACTAAGTTTTACTCAGTCCTGCCTTTTTTCTTGCCCAATCCCAGCTTGCGCAAACAATAGCGGATCTCGTCGGCCATCTCCGTCACACGCATCCCTTCCTGGACCATCAACTTGCAAGAGAGAGCTACACGATTCTGGGTCTTCGGGCCCAAATCGAAGTTCACGCGGCAGTATTGGCAGTCTTCGTTCCAGCAGAAGCGGCCGTAGGAAACATCTTCCGGTGAAAGATACTGGAACGCGCGCAGCAGCATGTTCCCTTCCGGGACCCGAAATTCTTGATCGCCGAGGATGATCGTGACGAACTTTTCGTACGGTCGGAAAAGTGGTCCCGGATTGGACATAGTGAGATTCTATCCAAAAAAGACGGCTGCGCTTAAAGTGCAGCCGTCCATCGCTTTCCTTGATTTCGCAACACCTTCTCCTCAACCGGAGAGGTTCTTACGAACGCACCGGCGCTCTCGGAGGAAACCGCAAGTGACTGTTAGGTGTGTTGACACAGCCACTGCAAAAAAGTTGCGGCCCGCCAGGAATGAATCTTGGCCTAGCGCAAGTTCAGAATTGCTTGTGTCCCTTGCCCTCGACTTTTTTGAAATCCGGAGCGGGGCGAGGGATCCTTATCGCTACGACGAGTTTAAGGCTTACTCCCCACGTGTCGAGGAGACTGCTTTTGCAAAGGGCGATCCCTGCTCACCGCATTCGAGACGTCGGAAACAAGGGCAATCGTGGCCATAGGGATCCCTCGCTCCGCTCGGGATTTCAGAAAGAAGCCTAGCGCAGGGCTTCCATGATCTCATGCAAAGCCTCCGCCGGCGGGCGGAGAACGTCTTGGGGCAGAGTTGCCAGCGGCTCATCCGTCAATCGCAGCATGTCCATAAAGCTTGGCACTTTGGTGTTGACGTAAAACACGCCGGTCAACACCTCGCCTTTCTCGTGAGCTTCCGCCATCACCCGCAGCGCCCCGACTTTGTCGGTTGCATCGTAGTCGCGGTCCAGCTTGCGTAGACGCAGCTCCGAGCCATCGTGCATACGCACTGTGGCTGTGGTGCCGGGATCGTACTCCACCTCTATGTTCTCGAAGCTGGGAACGAAACCGAGATCCTGCAGCGGTTCTTCGTGGTCTTTCAGATACTTGTACGACTTGGTCGAGCCTTCGTGATCGTTGAAGGTTACGCACGGCGAAATCACATCCAGCATGACCGTGCCGCGGTGAGCCAGGGCGGCCTTGAGCAGCGTCAAAAGTTGTCTCTTGTCGCCGGAAAATGAGCGCGCAACAAACGTAGCTCCCAGCTGGATGGCGAGAGCGCAGGTGTCGATCGGCGGAAGATCGTTGATCACGCCGGTCTTCAGCTTGGCGCCGAGATCGGCGGTGGCCGAAAACTGGCCTTTCGTCAAGCCGTAGACTCCGTTGTCTTCGATGATGTAGATGATCGGCAGATTGCGCCGCATAAGATGAACGAACTGGCCGATACCAATGGAAGCCGTGTCGCCGTCTCCGGAGACGCCGAGCAGCATCAGCTTGTGATTGGCCACCGCCACGCCTGTCGCCACCGAAGGCATGCGTCCGTGGACGGCGTTGAACCCGTGAGCGCGGCGCACGAAGTAAGCCGGACTCTTGGAAGAACAACCGATGCCGGAAAGTTTCACTAGATTCTCCGGCTGCACCCCCATTTCGTAAGCGGCATCGATGATGCGTTCGGAAATGGCATTGTGGCCGCAGCCTGCGCACAGCGTGGTTTTGCCGCCACGGTAGTCAAGCACAGTCAGCCCGATATGGTTCGTCTTGGGATTTGCAGCGGGCGTGTTTGAGGTCGCCGACATCTACTTGCCCTCCTGGGCGATGATCTCGTCCGTCACAGAACGCGCGTCGATTGGCAGTCCGTTGTAGTGGAGCACGCTGCGCAGCTTGGCAACTTGCTCCGGCCGAAGATCCAATTTCAGCAGTTGCAGCATCTGTGCGTCGCGGTTTTGCTCGACCACATAGACGCGATCGTGGCTGTTGATGAAATCGTGAACATCCTGGTTGAAAGGATAGGCGCGCAGGCGCAGGTAATCGACCTTGACGCCGTACTCGCGGCTCAGCTGATCGTGCGCCTCAGCCACGGCCCAGTGCGATGTGCCAAACGCGATGATCCCGATCTTGGACTTTGCATCGATCTCGCGCACCGGCGACGGCACAAAGCTGCGCGCGGTCTCAAACTTTCGCGCCAAGCGCTCCATGTTGCGAGCATAGTCGTCACCGCGCTCGCTGTACTGAGCTTTTTCGTTGTGGCCGCTGCCGCGCGTAAAGTAGGCCGCCGAGGGATGCGTGTTTCCGGGCAGGGTGCGATAAGGAATGCCATCGCCGTCGACGTCTTTGTAGCGGGCGAATCCCCCCAGCTTCCTCAGATCTTCTTCGCTCAAAACCTTGCCCCGATCCAGCGGCGTCTCCGGATAAGCAAACGGATGCGCCATCCAGTTGTTCATTCCCAAATCCAGGTCGGAGAGAACAAATACCGGGGTTTGGAATTTCTCGGCGAGCTCGAAGGCCTCCATGGCCATGGTGAAGCATTCCTCCACCGATGACGGGAGCAACAGAATGTGCTTGGTGTCGCCATGCGAGAGGAACGCCGTGCTCAGAATGTCGCCTTGCATGGTGCGAGTGGGCAGACCGGTGGAGGGCCCGACGCGCTGAATGTCGAAGATCACGCCCGGGATCTCCGCGTAGTAGCCCAGGCCGACAAATTCGCCCATCAGAGAAATGCCTGGTCCCGAAGTCGAGGTCATTGAACGCGCACCGGCCCAGCCTGCGCCAAGCACCATGCCGATGGCAGCCAGTTCGTCCTCCGCTTGCACTACGGCGAACGTGGCCTTACCGTCCGCGCCGATGCGGTATTCCTTCAGATAGTCTATGAGCTGCTCAACCAGCGAAGTGGACGGGGTGATGGGATACCAGGTGACCACGGTTACACCGGCAAACATGCAGCCCAGAGCCGCGGCGGCGTTGCCGTCGATAATGATCTTGCCCTGGTTCTCGTTCATGCGCTCGATGAAGAACGAATTTTGCTTGGTGAACGTGGCTTTGGCGTAGTCGTAGCCGGCGCGGATCGCGCCCATGTTGAGGTCGGCAGCTTTTTTCTTTTTCGCGAACTGCTTGTTCAAGGCCTTCTCGGACTCGCTGAGATCGATCCCCAACAATGCGTCCACCACGCCGACGTAGATCATGTTCTTGACTAAGCGGCGCAACTTGGCTTCAGGGCAAACCGGCCCCACCAGCTTGTCGTACGGTACTGGACAAAACGTGACGTCCTTGCGGAGGGATGAAAGATTCAGCGGCTCGTCGTACACGCAAACCGCACCGGGCACCAGGGACATCACGTCTTCCTGCGCCGTCTCCGGGTTCATGGCGACGAGAAAATCAATTTCCTTCTTGCGCGCCACATACCCGTTCTTACTGGCCCGGATGGTGTACCAAGTCGGCAGACCCGCGATGTTCGAGGGAAACAGGTTCTTACCCGAGACCGGCACACCCATCTGGAAAATGCTGCGCAGCAGCACGGTGTTGGCTGATTGTGATCCGGAGCCGTTGACCGTGGCCACCTGGATGCTGAAATCGTTTACATTGCGGCGGCTTCCCGCGAGCTGTTCCGCCCGTTCTTGTATGCCTGCGTCAACTGTTGCCATGAAACCCCTGCGCGGCGTGGAAGCCCGCTATGAGCCAGACCAACGGCTCTCTCCTCATTGTATGAAAACCTTTGATTATAGAACAGTAACGTGCTCGTTGCTGGGGGGGTCACCGAGGCGACAGTTGTATATTCCTGAATTCAGGAAAAAACCAAAATCATATCGCGGGAAGGGGGGTTCATGATACCTTGCAGGACAGGGGGAGTAATGCCTTCAAGCGCATCAGAGGATTTTAAGAGACGCACGCTAAGCGTGCTGCCTACCTTGCTCGAGCGCCTCGCCTATATTTGTTCCCTACAAACCGAAAACGGCGCCTATGAACATTGGGGCTTGAACCGGGCCTTCGGGAACCGCCTAGCCCAAGAAGCAATTCTGCGAGCGCACACGGAAGTGTCGCTGGAGCTCATCCGGGTTCCGATGCGCGAGATTTACAAGGAATTTCGGGAGGCGGTAGCCCGAGAAGAGGGCCCCCAGGTGTTACGTCCGGAATCGTTCGTGCTACGGGGACCGGTCAACGGCGACGAACTTCTTTCGGCTCACGTTCATCTTCTACAGGATTCGCTTGCAGCTGTCGCTCATCAGGAGCGTACCACTCCACAAGACGCATAGCTACACCCACAACCTGACCAATCACTTCCGCTTCCTGCGGGTGCTTAAGGATACGCGGTGGGACCGGCGATAACGGATGGGACTGCAGCACGATCTCCGACCGCCGCACCGAACACCAGCAGCAAACGTGCCCTTCGCGCGTTTCGACGAAATAAATCGGTCGTTCAAACTCGGAACGCCACGGGCCTTCTTCCACGCGGCTGCGCTCTTCATCCACCTGCAGGAATGAACCCGGCAGGAGCAACGGATACATGGTCAGGTCTTCCATGCCAATGTACGCGTAGGTATATCTCTTCTTGGAGAGCTCTTGCAGGAACTGCATGGGCACCACGCCCCAGTTCTCGATCATGCGGCCCAGGTTGAACGAGCGGCTCAGGTCGAACGCCGGATCAAACTTCATCGGTACCGAAACCGAACCTCTCTCGGTAACTATGTCTAGACGGTGAGTTTTGCTGGGACTGCAAATGGAAAAGTCTTCGGCGGTAAAGCTGAGGTCGACCCCATAAATCTTCAGCAGATCGGTGAAATCCGCTCGGTAAATCACAGAGAGAACGTATAAACGGAAGATGCTGGGGATGACGCCTTTGGTTTCAATGTCGGAGAGCCGGCTGGGGTTGATGACGAACTCTTCGATGCCGCGCGACTCTGCCAGCTTCGTGCTGGCGATCTCCACGTCACGGAGAGTGAGCCCCACTTGTTCCCGAAGTTCGCGTAATTTCTTGCCGGCTGACAGCACGCTTGTTCGCCTTGCCGCCCGCGCCTCAATTCACCGTTCCAAAAAACACAGCGTTAGCGGGTTTCTTACAATATCCTAAAGCCCGGCCGAAGACAACCGCGATCTTGGTTCAGTCGTACGGATCCCTACCCCTAATCCTTCAGGGCTACGCGTCCTTTGGTCTCTGGTCCAAGGGTTTAGGCGAGCGATGGTGTCTTCAATTGGGGAATCTGGACATCTGGCTCTCAATCTCCGCCTTTTGTGCCGCTGTAAGCGGCAACAAGGGAAGACGAGGCAGACCTCCGTAGTAACCGTTCAGGTCCAGGGCGTACTTGATCGCGGGAATCCCTAACTCGGACACAACCTTCCTGGCGGCCGAGGCAAGGGCTTCCTGCTTGGACCGGGCCAAGGGTACGTCATTGTCTCTCCAAGCCGCGTAGATTTCGAAGCAAATCGTTGGCGCTGGAGCAGCAAAACCCAGCACCCCGCCGCTGGCTCCTAACTGAAAAGAGTCGAGGAGGGTGTGCGCAGCCCCGACTAGGATTTGAAAGCCTACCTCTCGCGACCGCGTCTTGACCCTAGGAGGGGCGGCAACTGCTGCGCCAGCGCGGCTGCCGGTCGACTGGCCCCCGCCGGTGAGGCCGCTCAAGCTCACCAGATGGGCGCCTTCGTCTTTGGCCGGGAGTACATTCATGCGCTCGGTAAATGCCTGCTGGAGCTCCGTAACCGTCGCGGAACGCTTGATGTGTCGTGTGGCGGCGGCCATAGCAGCCACCTTCTCCACGTTGCCGCTGGACTCCTTAATCCCGATGATGTTGGAATGCTCGGCCAGCGCGACCACCACCTCGATCGGCAGATCGTAGGCCGTAAACGGCGGTACCGTGTACAGCAGCACCGGCAACGGCGACCGGTCGGCCACCGTCCGGTAGAAGGTCAGCAGGGCCTCAGGCTTCATCTGCGGACGGTAGAAATGTGGCGTGCGCACCAGGGCCACGTCATACTTGAGTTTGGCCGCGTACTCCGCCAGCCGCAAGGTCTCAATCACGGACTCCGCTCCCACCCCGGCGATAAGTACTTTTTCCGGCGAGGCGACCTCGGCCGTGATGCGTAACACCTCGCGGCGCTCCTCGTCGCTGAGCATTACAGCTTCGCCCGTCGATCCCAGCGCCACCAGCCCGGCCACGGGCGTTCGCGAGTAGCGGTCCACGTTGTGTTCGATTTTCTTGTAGTACACACCGCCTTCAGGATAGAAAGGCGTGGTCATTGCCGGAAAGATCCCTTGCAGAAGCATGACTTTATTTAATCACATCGTTAGCTGGACAGCTTGTTCCTTGATGCCTGGCTTATGCAGCCGCAGGAGTTCTTCGCTTGGAATCGCCGCAATCGCGCGAAATCGCCCGTGATCGGAAGAACCAGATTCCGGCGATGTCGGCGATTCCGGGCGATTCCGGCGATCTTCCGGGCGTGCCCTTTCAAATCCATGCTCCGGGAAACAAAAGCCCCGTGGTCCCACGGGGCTTGGATCGGAGTCGACCGAAGACCTTTAGATTGCCACAGCCGCCGGAGCCACGTTCTGCGTCTCTAGAGCACTGAGCCGCATGACGTTCTCCCGCAAGGTCTGGTACTTGGGCACCAGCGCTGCCGGAGTGAGCTGCAGCGACGGCATGGCAAACTCGGCGGAAAGCTTGGCAAAAGCGATCAGGCACTGCAGACGAATCTGCGCCGCCAGCTCTGTGATCTGAACAGCGGTTTGCGCGACCGCTGGATCGGAATGGAAGCGCACCGATTCACCCAGCCGCATCACCACCGCTGTGTTGGCAGAAATCCTGCCCACGTAACGGAAGGTCACCAGGATGCGCTTACGCTTAAGGCGCATGAACCGCGCCCGAGGAAGCTTCTTGCGCAAAAACTCTTCGTCTTCGCGATCCATCAAGGTGCGCAGAGCCGGCACATCCACATGCCGGATGCCTTTATTCGAACTTGCGCGGCGGCTGCGAACCGCCATGTAAAGCACTGCCAAGGCGCTCAGCGCCAATGCGATAACGATCATCGTAATCATTGGTTTATCAGCTCCATAATTGCTTGGTTCCACTGCTCCAGTTGGGCGCGTTTGGGCAACTCAGCAGCGCTCGCAACACGCTCCGACAGCAAGATATAGCCCATCCAAATCAAAAGGCTGCAATCGAAAGCCAGCACATGAGCAACACTAAACGCTCGTGCAACAACTGGTCCCATTTGCGAAGCTGTGACCAGAACCAGTAGCTTGGCTGTGGCAAAAATCCCAAGGCCTAAGGTGATCCCAAATACCGATTGTCGCCAGTGAAGGCCGAATAAGCTCGAAAAGATGAACAGGTACGCTATGAGACCGACTTCCAAAACTCGCGCAGCTTCTTCCACGAGAAGAACTGCCTGAAGAACGCTGCTCTTCCCTATCGCAGCATGCGAATAGAGGACCGCGCCAGCCAGAAAGATTAGCAGGACTACGACAACATACAAACTCAACCTTGCGACTCCTCGCAAGGCGGGATAAAGGGAAAAGAGATGGGTGAATATTTCATACACTACTCCTAGTCCCAGAGCCAGGGTTATGGTTTCGCCCAGGACGTAAGAATAGAAATATGCCTCGCGCTGACGAAAGAGCGTGTACAAGACGACGCTTTCCACCAGATTCAATAACGCATATGCGGTGAACACCGGGAACTTACGCCAAGCTTTCTTCACCACAAGGGCTACTGCCAGGAACACCTGGAGCACCAGCCCCGCAGATAGCGCGCTTTCCACCACCGACTTAAGCAACATATGCGTCGGCGTATAAGCATACGTTCCCATAGGGGCCAAAACAAGCGTTTTTCAAAGCCCTAGCGTTTTTCAAAGCCCTAGCGTTTTTCAAAGCCCTAGTTAGTTACGCCCGTTACCGCTGATTCCCGTCGGGACACTGACCAGCTAAGGGACAGGGTGTTGGATAACCATCAAATGACGGAGTGCTTGTATCACTTGTTGGCTTGCTCAAGCCGGGAGTAAGCGGGGAGCACAAGACAACAAACAACGCAATTCTAAGAAAATTCTTTTTCAAGGTAGTTTTCTCCTTCTCCAAGAGTTGAACGGAGTTTCGCTGAACGTCTCGTATCCACCACAATCTACAGGGGTTCGGCCGAAATTCCGGAATTCGGAACAAGCGAGTTCCAAAATGGGAACGCCGTCCCAAGTGCTAGAATCCTGAGCCGCTTGTTGTTGGATTTTCAAGTGCTTGTAGGTCAACCCAAGCTGGAGATCTGGCAAGCGCCGGCATGACTTTCGGACAATTCGAGTCCATGGCCCGAAGTGGTTTCCGACCTGAAAGCATGCGCAGTCCAAGGAGATTTACTCCCCTATGACCGGTCTTGGGCAACCGCGCAACAGCCGGAAAAGCAACATCCCCTTGCGCTACCGGAAGCCAACCTTCCGAGCCCGCTTCGTCTCGTTTTCGTAACGCCGGCCGCTCGCGCTTGCCGGCGATCCCCTTAGCTCCGCGTCCAATTCAGTTCTAGAAACAGGAAGTGTGAATTTTTTGACGTGCTTTTCGTGGGATTGGGGCGGGGATTGGTGCCACACGGAGAAGTGATTTAGAATCGAAAAGACCTTGGGAGGAATGTCGGGGCGTAGCGCAGCCTGGTAGCGCACCTGCCTTGGGCGCAGGGGGTCGGAGGTTCAAATCCTCTCGCCCCGACCATTTAAGAACCCCGCTCTCTTGAGCTGGTAACTCCTTCGGGGTCCTTCTCTTCGTTCAGGATTTCGCCTGCTGGCTCCCGCTCGGCTCCGCCTCGCTCACGCCCGCAAACCGGCTCAAGTTCAAATCCTCTCGCCCCGACCATTTAAGAGCCCCGCTCTCTTGAGCTGGTAACTCCTTCGGGGTCCTTCTCTTCGTTCAGGATTTCGCCTGCTGGCTCCCGCTCGGCTCCGCCTCGCTCACGCCCGCAAACCGGCTCAAGTTCAAATCCTCTCGCCCCGACCATTTAAGAACCCCGCTTTCTTGAGCTGGTAACTCGTTCGGGGACTTCTCTTCGTTCAGGATTTCGCCTGCTGGCTCCCGCTCGGCTGCGCCTCGCTCACGCCTGCAAACCGGCTCAAGTTCAAATCCTCTCGCCCCGACCAATTAACCTTCGGGTCTTTAATGCGGATAGAAGCCGTCGTTCTTCAGTCTCTGGCTCCGCAGTTTGTGCCCTGTGCCCAATTTTGCGACCACCCAGTTTTTCAACCACTGCCAGCACCGCGTCCCTCCACTGGCTGGCTCCTTCAACTTCATCATCCGTGAGGGCCGCAGCGGATGAAGCTGGAATTTCTTGCCGGAGCCGAGTTCCTTTCGGACACCGTCCCTTCAATGCGGCTTGAGGAGCTTCAAGTCGGATTTTTGGGGGATTTCATTTTGAGTGGAACATTAAGTACCGAGGCAACGGCTGACGAAACGCTCTAGTTCTCTTCGTTTGCTGCCGGGCCTCTGCTCGGAAAGAGAGTTGGTTCACTCGCACCAAACATGACAGAGTTTGTCATTTCTGACGTTTAAGAATTTGGCGGAGACACAGCTACGGCTTCAAGGCCGTGTTTCGCTCAGTGGTAAATGACCTCGTGTCAATCTCACAGTTGGGTAAGCTACACGAAACAATTGCCTCCGCCGTTGTACGCGACAAAAATCCCAAGGTTGCCCCTGTCCGCGGTGAGGAGAGCAGGTATATTGGGTATGAACATTGGTTCAAACGTTGGATGTGATTACCTTGCAAGTGCTGTGTGGACGTGCCTCTGTTCGCGTCGCTTTGGGGAGTTCAGAATTCTTTCTCCAGGACTGAGAGTCGCCGGAGTTCTAAAATCGTCGTTCAGGATTTCGCCTGCAGGCTCCCGCTCCGCTCCGCCCCGCTCACGCCTCCAAATCCGCTCAAGTTCAAATCAGCTCGGCCCGACCAGCGCGTGATCGGGTGATCGGATAGATCAGAAACATACAGGGCTAGGCTTGAGAAGAATGAAATCAATACTTTCCAGCCGACCTCAGAGCGGCCTCGATAGTTGCGAGCGGCAGCAACAAGCTGAGGGGTGCGTCCGCCAGGGGCGCAGCGCCATAGCCGGCGTACCAAGCGGCTACCTTTTCGTTCTTGGCATCGATAAGCAGGGCGACACCCCCCACTTCTGCGGCAGCCAGCAAGCAGCGCCTCCCTGCGGTGAGCAAGAGCTGTCCCCCAAGCCCATGCCCCTGGACCTTGCGATCGACGGCCAAGCGCGCCAGACGGAAAACTGGCACGTCATAACGTGCCAGCCCGCGTCGCACAATTTCCGGAGTCCGGGCGTATTCGACCGAAGCCGGGCTCAGGCTATAGAAACCAAGAATGGTCTTATTGTCGGCATCGTCAATGGCGAGGAAGGTTTTTGCGCCGCCCAAATCGTGACTCTTGCGTGCATGGCGCTGCAAAAATTCGTTCAGCGCTGCTTCGCCGCAGTCGAAGGCTTTGCGATCATGTTTCTTGCTGATCGGCTCCTCGTGCCATGCCGGGAGACTCATGATTTTTTCTTCTTCTTTGGCAGCGCACGGGCAGCGGCTCGCAATTTCGCGTTCGGCCTGGGTGGATTTTCCAGGACGTTTAGTACACGGAGGCTGTCTCTTTCAGAAAGACGAAGATGCTCGGCGTCCTCGATGACCGCCTTAGCGCTACGTAAAGCGTGCTGCAGGACGAAATCCGTGAGGTCGGTATTTTCGAGCGCAGCCGCACGCAAAAGCATCGTCTTTTCCTCGGCCCGAACCCGCATGGACATCCGGTCATTGTCTTCTACTGCTACTCGTGGCATGGCGAGTTTCCTTTCTCTTGTACACATTCAAATGGTACACACCGCTTGTCTTAGAGTCAAGATATGTACGGATTGATTACGTACAACCAACCGAGCCTTTTGGTCATCCGCCTACCTGGGCCAGGCTGACGGCCTGCGCAACGCGCTTTGGATAAGTTCTTCGATTCGTTTGGTGACAATTCGCGACGTGTCGCCGGGGCCCTCAATGGCTGGCAGCCACGGTTTTGAGTGGAGGCGTTTCGGCTCTCGAGCCGGATCCGTTGCTCAACTCCATATACGCCCGCCGGTAATAGACCATGTTGTACCAGCCTGGCCAATTCTTGACATGGGCAAAGGCCGCCGCAAAAAATAGCCCATAAGGTTTGCTATCCGGGGAGACCTCGAGCGTATACAATCCGCTCGGATCGAAATCCACGAACTGGCGGAATGACGTCTGGTCGCTGATCCATTGCGGTTCGTACTCTTCGATTGCTGCCAGCGCGACCAGCAACGGTTCGGGAATGTAGACCCAGCCGCGGACCAGCGACAGCAGGAAGTCCGCCCCTTGCTGAGATCCATTTTTGCTGGTTACCTCCATGCCCGAGGCTCCCTCGCGGACGATATAGCCTGGCGTATCGCCGCTCCGGCCGCTGTCTAACAACTCTTGCAGCTGCGTGGATTCTTCGTCGATGGCGAGCGGCAGCGGGCCCGAATCGGGCAGCACCATCAGCGGGTAGGGTTTCGGAACCTCGGCCTTCAAGTTCCGGCGCACCCAGCGCTCGAACCTCGATTGTGGAGGTCCTTGCGAAAGAGCACGCTGGCGCATTGCCAGGTAACGCACGCGGTTCTGAAAGCGCCGCGCGGTGCGTGGCGTATTTTTCGCCCCGCTGGTCATCACCAGGGGATGCCAGATGTTGAGCGCGTTCACGAAGGGCTTGGTGTCGGTGATGGTTCGCTCCGGCACGCGACGCAAGGCCGTCGAAACCAGGCCCAGCGCAACCAGACCCATGAGATAGAAGGGCCAGAACGCAAGCCAACCCAGATGCGCTCCAGCGTTGCCCGGCTGAATTTGCGGCTGTTCGCGCGGGACAGGTGAGGGCGTGGGCTCGGGCGCAGCTGGGAGCGAAGGGGAGCGATTAGCGTCGAGGGACTGCCCTGCGCGAGACGCAATGGAGGCGTCGGTCGAGGGCGGCTGGCTCGCCTCCGAAGGCAAAACAAAGAACTGGCGCGCCATCGGCTTAATGGAATGGCCGGCCAGCAATCCAGCACCGGTGACCACGGACGCAACCAGCGCCGCCCGAATCCAGGGCGCAAGCCAGCTCGAGCCGGCATCGGCCACTCGCAACACTTTCTGTGCCCGGAGTTCGTTCTTGGGTTTTTCGTTCTGCTCTTCGTCAGTTTGAAACAGCAGACGTTTTTGCAGACGCGTCGGTTCAGGAACAGCAACCTCGATCTGGATCAGTTTGTCCAGATAGAGATGGGCAAAGGCGCGTCGTTTCGCCGCCACTTCGACGGCAGCGAATTCCTGTCCGGCGCCGTTTCCATTACCTCCGCCCTCGGCGGCCGCCACTTGAGCGTCGCGGATGAAGCGCTCGATCTCCTCCTGGGAAAGACCCATGGCATCCCAGCTCAGGGTATCCACGGTGCGCCGGAAGCTGATGCCGACACAATGCTCGACGATGTCGCGAGCCATGCCCAAAACGATAAAGCAATCGCCGCTCGAGACCAGGAAGTTGACCGCCTCCAGTACCTCGCGCATTTTTTCCGGACGGCAGCGATCTAGGTCGTCGATCAAGATGAGCATGCGCCGGCGATCGCCCAAGGCTTTGGTTACATCGGCAAACTCTGCGGCGAAACGCTGGCGGAAGCTGGTTTGGGCGTCCAGGTCTTTCACTTTAGTGCCGCCCGACATGGTGGTCAGCAAGCTGGCGGGATTCGTGCCGAAAGCGGTCAGCCCGGCGGATAGTGCTTTGAGCGCTGCCAAAATTCCTGTCACCAAAGTGACGACGGAATTGTCCTTCATGAAATCCAAAAAACTCTTCAGCTTGTTTTCCGAAGGGCCGGCAAAAAGGAAATGCAACAAAGTCCCAAAGGTAACACCGGAATCACGCAGAAACACTTCCGCGCGGTACATGAGGAAGAGCAGCGCACCGAGCATGGTCAGGCGAAGCCAGGAGCGCTGGACGCGGATCGCGGCCAAGCGTGCGCGAAAGATCCATCCGTTCCACGACGACCATAGCGGAACCGCCTGCGCCTTTACCGCTTGCAACAACGCGGCGAGCAGTTGCTCTTCCTTCTGATGATGCCAGGCGTTGAACCAAACCGGCCGCGAGCCGGAGTCTTCGAGACTCTTCTTGAGGAGGTTCATCAACGAGCTTTTGCCGCTGCCCCATCGCCCGTTGATCCCGATCGCCAGCGGTGGCCGCGTCTTGTCGTTGCGCAAGAAGAAGGCCAGTCCTGCGGCGATGGTGCCGAGTCCCAGCGCATCGGGCTCGCCCGGTTCGAGAGGCTTGTCGCTGATGGCTTTGTTGCCGATGCCGTCTTGCGGGCGGCTCGGTGGATCGAGGGGTTTATCCGCGACTGCCTGCCTGGCAATACTCGAAGGAACCGGCTGCGATGGAAGATTAGGCAAGTGTTCTTTATCGTGGCCGACAGGAGCAAATCCCGTGAACGCGTTGATCCCGGCCAGTTGCCGGCGCCATTCGGCATCGGCTTCAGATTCTTGGGCGCGCTTGCCCGGCGGCGCCAACAGCGGAGAAGCCAACACACCGCACAGCAGCAGCGCCAGCCAGTACCAAGGCGGCAGGAAGCGCACGTAGAGATCGTCCGTATCCTCCTCCAAGCGAGCCGATTGCGTCGCTGGATACCAATGAGCGCCGCCGTCATTCGTCCGAAGAATCACGCCGTTACGTCCGACCAACCATCCCTCTCGCTGGTCCGGCGTCAGGGCAACCTCTTTCAGCGTGTACCGAGAATGATCAAGACTCTTGATGCCGTCCACAATCTGCGGCGCCAGCGGCCGTTTTTCGTTCGACGTCATCCTTACGCGAATTCCTTGCTGAGTGATCGTCGCGATCGACGAGGTATCTTTAGGAGACGGGGGCCGTGCCTCGTGAGCTAGCCAATGCGCCCCAGCATCCTTGGAGATATAGAGGACAGAGTCTGCAACTGCCTCGAGCTCGTTGCCCGAGGTCTCGAGCTCGAGCAAATCCGGCGGCTGCGTAGGAGGATGCCAAACCGTGATGGTCCCCACATTGCCGGGTGGCGGCACTTTGCCCACGCCGGCCGGTTTTTGCAGACCGCTCCCGGAAAGAGGCACGTCGACGTACAAGCCGTTTTGCGTCCTCGCCCGAAGGACGGCGGCAGTCCTGCCTGTTGCATGAGGTGAAAAAGCGATGAAGACCGTGCATGCCTCTCCAGGTTGAAGCGGGCGTTTGACGCAGCCGTCTTTCTCGACCCGAAAATCTTTCGACGTGAGCGAGTCGAGCGTGACCATCGCTTGTTGCTTGCTGACATTCCGGAACTGGAATTTGTACGAACCGGCGGAGCCGACCTGAATCGGCCCGAAGCTGACCCTTGAAGGACTGGCCACGATCAGCGCTGTGCTTGCCGTTTGCTGAGCTACGTCCGCCTGCTTCAAAGTATTGTTTTGTTGGGTCTCGGGCGATGGAGCGGTCGTCTGGCTTTGCGGCTGTGATTTTTGTTTTGAGTGCGCAGGTTCGCTTGTACCCGCGTACACAATGGATACAACACTTGGCCAGCGCCATGAGCCGGAGCGAGCCGGCCGGGCCAAAGCGGCTTTTGCTGGATTGGCTTGCGGGACCCGGAATTCGCGTCCGGAAGTATCGAACTCGAGCAGCGTCCAGCTGTCGCCCTGATCCTTGCTGAACGCGAGCAAACCGTCTTCGCCCGCAATCCAAAGCTTGCCGTCGGAAGCCGGCAATACGGTATTGATGTTGCCCGTGATTCGAGGAAGGCCGGCGTCGAGGTTCCATTCTGCCGGATGCAACCACCATGAAGAGCTGAAGCGCGGGTAGGGCTCGTGCCAACGATAAGGCTGACGAAATTGCCGGTACGCCAGCATGCTGAATCCGACAAACAGCAGTATCGTTGCCCAGCCCAGATGAGCCGGCTTCACGTTTTCGATGCGGAAGACGCCCGCCAGCCAGCGAAGAGGCTCGAAGATACGCCTCCAGCCTTGACCTGGGTCGTCCACTTCGCCATTGTGACCAGGATCTTTTTTCTCAGCCATCTTGGCTCTTGCCCCCAGAATTCGGACGAAAGTTCTACTTCTGGATAGTGACCCGGTACCTGTTTCCGTTTCCGTGGCGAAAGACGATTCGCGAATGGCCGATTTGCGAAATGAACGCGATAGTACCGTTACGGCCGAAGAGCTTTTGGATGCGCTTTTTCTGAAATCCCGAATCCCGGCCGTCGTGAGCCGGGGTGAGGGATCTCTATAGCCGCGAAACGCTATGGGGACACGAATTGGAAATCTATATGGATCCCTCACCCCGGCAAAAGAGGCCGGGGATTCGGGATTTTAGAAAACGGTGCCCGCGCGAAACGCGCCCCAAGCTCCGGGCGGACGTTCTCATACCACACCCGCGCTTCTTTCAGGACAGCGTCCGCCTCTGGTAGCCAGACGACCGGGAGCGTCACGGTTTCTTGAACAGGCCCGCCTTCACTTGCTCCCAGGGGATGACATCGGAAGGATTTTGCTCATGCCGCTCGATGCTGTAATCCAGCTCCACGCGTTGGGCGTCGGTCAATGCTGCGCCTCGGCTTCCAGGCTTTCCCACGCCACATCCAGCAAATCAGCCCTCTCGGCAGCGGAGAGGTTCTCTATTTGATTTCGCAAATCGCTCATCGTCTATAAACCTAGAGCGGTTTCCCTGCTCTGGCAAGCGCTCCTTCATCGTTACGGCCGAAGAATTTTCTGGATGGCCTGCAAGGATCTCTCCACCTGATGTAACTCGGTTGCGCTGAGGCGAGCCAAATGTTTGGCCAGAAACCTTACTCGCCGCGCGCGGCCTGCCCGGAGTACAGCCGAGCCCTTGGCCGTGGCTGCAATCAGCACCGAACGACGGTCTTGCTCGTTCAACCTGCGCCGGGCCAGCCCCGCGGCTTCCAGAGCATCGACAATGCGGCTCATGGTCGGCGGGCGGACTTGTTCGGCCCCAGCCAGATCGCTCAGTGAGATCGGCCCGCCAAAGACAATCACGGAGAGGGCCGAGAGTCGCGCCGGACTGATGCCGCTGGCGGCGTCCTGGACACGCACCCGGCGGAGCAGGTGGATGGCGGCACTGTGCAGACGATCGGCGATCTCTTCTGGCCTGGGCGGCTTGGGGCGAGCGGACATCTCTTAGCAAGGCTAACTATTTTCTTGACTAAGGTCAAAGCCGGGCTTATTAATTAGCTATGCTAAGCAATTAAACGAGGGCGGACACTGTATGCAAAACGAAATCCAGCTGTCGCGAATTAGTGCGGTGATGTTGGGCGTACGCGATCTGGCGGCGGCCCTGGCCTTTTATCAGAACAAACTCGGGCTCAAGGTGATCATGCAAGAGCCTTCTCTGGCTTTACTGCAGTGCGGCGCCGTGCTCTTGGGTTTGAGCCGCGGCCACACCAACCTTGCTCCCCACGTCGCCGGAGCCACCGAGGTTGTCTTTCAGGTGGACAATGTGCGCGCCGCTCACAAGGCTCTTGCGGCACGCGGCATCGAGTTCACTACAGAGCCGCGTCAGGCCACGCCCACCGATTGGGTAGCGCACTTCAAAGACGTTGATGGACATCTGCTGTCTGTCTTCGGACCGGAAGGAGAAGATCGCGCGTAATCGCCGTGATCGCGCGTGATCGCCGTCATCGGAACCTTCCCGATCTCGGCGATTCGGGCGATGGCGGCGATCCCCTAGATCGGAATCAACCCGCGCCTGATTCCCAGGCTGACGGCTTCGGTTCGGCTGGCAGCGCCCAGCTTGCCTAGGATCGAGCTAATGTGAAACTTGGCGGTGTGTTCGGAAATGGCAAGCCGCGCGGCAATCTCCTTATTGCCCAGGCCGTCGCCGAGCAACCGGAGCACCTGGCGCTCGCGAGCTGTGAGTTCCTCTCGCTCGTTTTCATCCTCGTCTTCATGAAGGGCCACTTGCGGATGAATGAACCTGGATGCCAGCGAGCGCGCCGAACTCGGATGAAGCAATATCAATCCCGCCTCGGCAGCGCTGATTGCCAGTCGTAACTCGTCGGAATTTGGCTCGCGAGAAATGATGGCGTTGGTTCCCGCACCTAGCGCGGTCTCAACCCAGTGCGCATCCGGCGCGTCGATCAACGCCACAGACCCCAGCGTGCCTTGGGCTCCTGGTGAGCGGTCCACTAACCTGACGAAGGCCGTCGCTTCTGCGGGAGTCGCGATGTCCGCAACCAGAATTTGCGTGGCCGTTTCGCTAGCGACATGGTGCCGAGCTTCGAGAGTGGCGATGACCTTCGTCGTGCTCCGCTCCAGATTTTTGGCCACACTGGAGAGCCAACTTCGACGAGCAGGCGAGGCGGCATACAGCGAGATTTGGATCCTATTCTTCATGAGCCGCAAACCATGGACCGCAAACCGCCTCGCGTGCTCGTGTCATCTCACCCGATCGGACGCGCCTCCAGTTTTAGTCTCGTCTTGTTCGCCGCGCCGCCGCGGATGAACAGTGCCTCCACCTCGCTGCCGATCTGGCGCGAGCGTAGCACGTCTTGCACTCCGTCGGTGTCGGCCACGGCCTTTCCTTCAAGCTCGATCAAGGTATCGCCTAGAAGCACGCCGGCCTTCCCCGCGGGACTGCTGGGTTCGACATGAACCACGAGAAGTCCTTCGTCGGAAATTAGATTCAGGCTGCTGCGTAAGGATTCCGGCAGCGAAACGCTGTGCATCGCCAATCCCAGGTACGGACGCTCGACGCGGCCCTTCTCCAGCAACTCGCCGGCGATTCGCGTCACCGTAGAAGCGGGAATGGTAATTCCAGATCGATGCAACCCAACGGTGTTGATCCCCAAGAACTCTCCCTGGCTGTTGAGCAAGGGGCCACCCGAAAAACCCGAATATAGAGTGAGGTCGGGGCGCAGAAACTGATCCAGTTCGCCGCCACGCCGGGTTCGCCACGGGCCCGGCATGAGCCCGGAGATGATTCCGGAACTCGCCACGATATTGCCTCGCCAAGTGCGCGCAATAGCCAGCGTAAGCTCTCCGATGCGCGGCTTCGCTTCGGTTCCCCACCGCACTTGACCAGATTCGACGCGTTGCTCCAGCCGCAAGACCAACAGGTCGGTTCCCGGATCGCGTCCGGCAATACGCGCAGACACCCGCTCACCGCTGGCCAGAACCACGCGAGCCTCTTCGCCGCGCAGCGCGTGATTCACGGTGATGATCGAATCTGTGGAGAGGAAAACTCCGCTGGCGGGATAACGCCATCCGTGCACCGCAACCACTGAGCGTCCCGCCAACTCAGCCGCCTGGGCCAGTTCAGCCGACAATGTGTTCCAAATCTTTTCTGCCATGTTTGGTCCCCTTCATTAACCTTGTGAAACCAGTATGCGGGAAAGGAGAGGGCCGCCGCATCCGCCATTTGGGTAGTTCTTCTTCTGAAAGACGCTGCTGCCGTCACGTATGGGCTTGGCTGGCGGCATATATTTTCCAACCGGAAAAAACTTGTCCCAACAGGTCGATTTAAAGACTTTGGCGCGTCGTACTGGTGCAGGACGTTCGATTGTTAAGAGGGGGTCGTCGGCATCCAAGCCAGGAAAAGACCCGCGTTTGCAGGTCGCAAGACGGCCGGCGCTTACCCTTGGAGATCTTATTCTCGATGACTACAGACCAACTCAAGGAGAAAACCAAATGAAGAAGCAAGTCAAAGCAGTCCCAGAAGGCCATCACACCGCGTCACCTTATCTGGTCATCCGCGACGCCAGTCGCGCCATCGATTTTTACAAGCGAGCCTTTGGCGCGCAGGAACTCTACCGGATGCCGGGACCTGACGGCAAAATCGCTCATGCGGAGATCAAAATCGGAGACTCAGTCATCATGATCGGGGAGGAATCCCCGCAGATGAACGCCCAGTCGCCCCAGGCTTTGAAAGGCACCCCGGTCAGCATCTTTCTTTACCTCGAAGACGTGGACTCGGTTTTCAAAAAAGCCATTGCGGCGGGTGGCAAACAAGATGCCCCGGTACAAGATATGTTCTGGGGTGACCGTTATGGCAAGCTAACCGACCCATTCGGACACCAGTGGCAGTTGGCTACGCACATCGAGGACGTCCCTCCGGAAGAGATGGCCAAGAGAGCGTCGTCGGCCTTCGCGACTAACTAAATACAATGTCCAGGTTAAGCTAGTTGTAGTTCCGGGTGGTGTGTACCAACAGCAAGGCAACAGCAAAGGGAGCGTCAGGCTGTGAGCCACGCACCTGCGGGGCCAGGTTGAAACAGGAATGAACAAGAGGTCTTAAAACGCGGAGGCGCGGAGACGCGGAGGAAGATTGGGAGGTTCGGGGCTCTGGGTGGACGATGACTCCGCGGGAACGCAATTGGCAAACTCTGACCAGATCTTTGTCCGCGTCTCCGCGTCTCCGCGTTTAAAGTAGTTGAGCATGCGCAAGCCGAATCCTTCTCTTTCATCGCATCACCATGACTTCCGTGGACTTGATCAGGGCAGACGCGATCTGGCCCTTTTCGAGGCGCATCTCGCGTGCCGCATCGGCGGTGATAATGGATGTGAGGTGCTGGCCGGCAATGGAGAGAGTCACCTGGGCCATCAGGCCTTCAATCTTCACGTCGACGATGCGGCCCACGAGTTGGTTGCGGCCACTGATCT
>Ga0209648_10000052_pt1 | contig 69962 bp, 54 predicted proteins | sample GraSoi2013_115cm_FD_185830 | JGI IMG/M metagenome (GOLD analysis project Ga0209648, IMG submission 185830) | Grasslands soil microbial communities from the Angelo Coastal Reserve, California, USA - Sample 9_17_2013_115cm (SPAdes) (version 2) | ecosystem: Environmental > Terrestrial > Soil >... | reverse complement strand
CCCTTGCCCTACTCGGTGTTCCTGTACAACCCAAAGCATGCCCTTTAGAATCAACCATTTACAAAATACTCTTTCTGTAAGTCTTTTCCTTTGTTATTCATGCCTAATTGATGGGGGGGTAGGGGGGTGCAAGGATTTTGAGAACTAGATCCATCTGTCCTCTATTTCCCTATCCTCATTTCTTTTCACATTCTTGCGCACTCTTTTGCACTCGTGAAAATCATAATTCTTTTCTTTTCAGTAGATTGCGCACTCTTTGACAAAAACACCCGGGGGGGAGGCGGATCACGAATGGTACGGACCGGGCACATCCCTGACAGATTAGACCGGGAGCATTCCTGACACTGTTGGCTAGTGGCAAGCGCTTGTACTCGTAGATGTAGATAATGAGCGCATGCCATGGAAGGCGAGCAGTGTGATGGAAGAGAAGCTGCGATTTGTATTTGAGTACGAGTTAGGCGAACGATCGATGACCGAGCTCTGCCAGCGCTATGAGATCGCGCACGAGACCGGCTATCTCTGGCTGCGCCGCTACCGGCAAGCCGGAGCGGCCGGACTGAGCGAGCACAGCCGTGCCGCGCATCGGCATAGCAACCAGACCCCCGAGGACCTCGAGCAGCTGGTCTTGGAGCTCCGCCAAGCGCACATGCGCTGGGGTCCCGGGAAGCTCAAGTGGGTGCTGGAGCGGGACGAGCCGGGACGAACTTGGCCGGCGGCCAGCACCATCGGGGCGCTGCTCAAACGGGAAGGTTTGGTGGTGGCGCGCAAGAAGCGCTGGCACACCGCACCGTACACCGCGCCGTTGGCGCATGCCGAGGAAGCCAACCGCGTGTGGTGCGCTGATTTTAAAGGCTGGTTCCGCACCGCGGATCGCGAGCGGATCGATCCGTTGACCATTTCCGATGCGCACAGCCGGTATCCTGCGCGGCGAAACCCCGGTTGCCTCGGCCCGGAGCGACAAGTTCAAACGCGCTTCCCGGCGCTTCTTCCCAGTCGTAGATCCACGCCCCGCCGGTGACGGTTCGTGCCATCCCATCGTCGAAATCGCTTAGCGGAGAAACCGCGATGACCTCGTTCTTTGCCGAGAACAATTCAAAATCATCAAACTCCAGGTGAAATTCAATGGGGCCTGCCGCGAAGGACTTCGCGCTAGCCGGCTCTGCTTCCCAGCGCGCGACGATCGGCCGCAGTTCCTTCTCGCGCCGTAAGGAATCAGGATCGGTCCATTCTTCTCCGGCAGTTCCGGGCCATGAGCTCAGAATGATTCCGACAGGAACATCCAGTTCTTTGTGGAGTTGTCTCGCAAAAAAGAAGGCGACAGCAGAAAATTTCAGCGCCGTTTCCGGCGTGCAGGTCTCCCACGACGACGGCAGCGTGTTCTGCTGCGGCGTAAGCGCGATTTTTTGCGGGACCGTAAAGAATCGGATCCCGGCGTACTTGGCCGCCAAGGCTGCTTCTGCGCCACCTGTGGCACCGCTGAGCGCATAAGTCATGTTCGATTGCCCAGACGAGACCCACACCTCTCCAATCAGAACATCCCGCACAGCGATCGTCTTTTGCCCCCTCACTAACAGGACGAACGGTCCGCCGGTCGGCTCCGCCGGAAGCGAGACACTGCATCGGCCGTCTGGGCCGGTTACGGTTTCGCGTATATTCCCGGCAAGCCTCACGGAGATCGGCTCGCCTGGGTCGGCCCAGCCCCAAACCGGAATCTCCACGTCACGTTGCAAGACCATATGATCGCTGAAAAGATGCGGCAGGATTGGATGCGCCCAAAGCAGTGAGCAAGTGCAGGTAATGAATAAAACTACGAGAGCGGCACCTGCAAACTCCAACCTTTTCACGCTGAGCCCCTCTGTTCGGAAAAAGTGCAGGTCTGACTCGCCAATTGCATCAATCGATTCAGTCTCCGACAACCAAACACTTGCGCAATACTTCTACTCCAATACCAGGAGGAGAGTCTACAGGTCGCGTCGCAGGTGTGCTTCTAACTCCCATGAGAATTGCTAATAGGATTTGCGAGCATTCGGCGATCCCGGAAAGTGTCACCGATGACCCACCAGCGAAGATTGTTTCCTCTCGTCGGATTGCTATCTGTAATTTTGCGGGACTTTCGGTGATCGCTCGACTCGCTTTGAAAACAGAGCGCCTGGTTCATAAAAATGTGAAAGGCCTGGAGAAGAATCGGCCGCATAAGATTAAGATAATGATTCGAGAAGAGAAAAGTGGTCGGGGCGAATGGATTTGAACCATCGACCTCCTGGTCCCGAACCAGAAAGTCGGAAAATCTAAAGCCTTGTGGGTGTCGCACTTACAAACCGCACCACCCCAAAAAGCCTGCCTCAATTGGTCCACAGAGTCCACAGCGCAAATGGGGCTCACACAACGGAGGGAATCTGCCTTCGTAATTTAGCTGGATTTGCCGCGACTTGTACTACGTTCTTACTACGGTGCGAGGGAACCTGCCTATGAAGCGGGGAACCAAATTTACTAAATCTTGCCGGAGCCGACGCAACCCGCTAAAGAGTGACGACTTGTGACAAATCGAGGCAAACCATTTTTCTCGCTTTTATCGCCCTCTGTTCGCAATTTAGCTGGATTTGCCACGACTTGTACTACGTTTTTACTACGTTGGGAGGGAACCTGCTTCTGAGACAGGTTCCCTCCATTTGTACTGCTCATTTCAACCTTCCACCTTTAGCTTCCTTTTCTTCGCACTACCGCGTTGAGCCTTGCCACTTTTCCGCCTCTTTGACAGCTCTGCAGTCACTCTGGCGGTGATCTTCGATGCGTTTACCTTGTATCAAACAGCAGTTCGCATGAGTGCTTCTTTGGAAAGCGCGTGTGCTGAACTGTAGCCTGGGCAGTACAGATCTGGAATGAGACAACAGGTGACCAAGAAGCGGTTGAGTTCGGCCGCCGCCATCGCGTGGATTCGCGCCTCGGCCAGTTTTTCGCGGTCCACCGTGCTCCCGCTCCACGCTGTCTTCGTCTTCTTCTCTTCCCAGTCATAGACCTGGAATAGCCGATGGTGCTTGTCGTGGCCCAGGCGCCTGAAGTAATCCAGCGCAATCATCTCGAAGTCAGCACGCGCCAATGCACGAGGAAGCTTCTGTCGAACCGCCTGTAAAATGCACGAACAGTAATTCCTTCTGGACCCGGACGGCAAGCGCAAGCTTTCTGCGCTGCTCTCTCTTACGGCGAGATCTCGTAGTGGGAGAATTGCCGGTGCGTCTTGCACTTCTCCTCCGTACACACATGCATGACCGTTCCTGCTTTACGGTCATTTACAATGACAGCGGCCTGGGTGTGGGGACACTCTCCGTCGCGCTCCGCACGCCGATACTGACCTTCGTAGAGCGTGTTGGGGGCTTTTGCGTGGACCTGCCAGGAAGGGCTCTCCGAAATCTGAACTGGCTTTTTCCCCTCTTTCACCAACGGCCCAACCTGTAGCTGGACAAAAGCTTGGATTTTCGCTGAGCAGCAATTCGGGTCCGTGCACAAGGACCGGTCTTGATCTCGGGGAAGAGCAGCGGATTATTTCCGGTTCGTTTTGAAAAGTGATTTCCACCGGCTCATGGCGAACTCCTATTCGGCTGTCCGAAGAATGTGGCCCACGGCTCCGGCCAGGCGGTGCCAGTTTGATTCCTCGTTCGTCAGTTGCTTGCGGCCCTTTGCCGACAACTTGTAAAACTTGGCCTGCCTGCCGTTGTCGGATTTGCCCCACTCCGCTGCAAGCCACCCTCGTTTTTCCAGCCGATGCAGCGCGGGGTACAGCGAGCCTTGCTGGACTTGCAGCACTTCCTTGGAGATCTGCCGGAGTCGCTGGGAAATCCCGTAACCGTGCACCGGTCCTAACTCGACAATTTTAAGAATCAGCATGTCCAGCGTGCCCTGCAGCAAGTCGGATTTCTCAATCGGCATCGCGCCTCCCAGACGTTCGCCCGCATAGGTAGATTGTCAAGGAGAGACAATCGAAACTGGACTGGCGTAACATCCTGAATGATGTTCACCTGCTCGCCGATGGTTCAGAACCGTCGGCGGCTTCGACATCGAAAGTTGTACCTTGGCGCGACACATCGCTCTCGAAATGAACCACGAAGCCCTCTTTTGTACCACGCGCGCTGAACCTTCCGCATCGTTACTGCCGCACACTTCTCTGCATTTCACTACGGAAACTCTGCAACGACTTAGTTTCATGAAAATCTCGCAACTTCCGCGAGATTTCTCTTGGTGCTATCTGGCATGGGGCATCCTCGCTCGGATGGCCAACAACGAGAAGTAGAAAAGCCTCTCATGAGCGGGAATTCGCGGTACGACAGATCTCAGTCGATTTTGGATTCGTCTCGGTACATCACTTTGTGGCGCATGTTCTCTACCCACTCGTCAATCTGCTCGACCGTCATAAAGTTCTGAGGATTGAAGCGATCCCAATTCATGATCTGATTCAGAGTCTTCTTCCAGCGTTTGTAGGAGGGCTTGAGGGGAGGCCCAAAGCACATGACATCAATGATCGCAAGCCCTTCTGGGACGCCGAGAAGAGGCCGCATTTTGGTTTGAATGTCCTCTTGTCCGATCGCCGTGATCCACCATACCGCATAACCAAGCGCTGCCGCAGCAAGGTGCGCCGACATCGTTGATGCCGCCACAGACTGGAGCAGTATTCGTTCGGCATTCTGCTGGTATAACTTATCTTCGTCCGAGCCATCCAGAAGAACGGGGAACGCACGGATAAACCGGTAATCGCAGCAGACAACAATCAGCCCCGGAGCGGTCTTAACTCCTCTGTAATTCGGTGTCGGAAAGCCCATTTTCAGTTTGGCGCGATGCTGTTGCTCGTCGAGAAAACACTTCGTGAGCGCTTCCCGGGCCACAGGATCGTTGACCACGATGTAATGCCAGGGTTGAGCATTCGCGCCCGATGGAGCGTGACGCGCGGCCTCGAGAATCATTTCGAAATGGCGCCTGGGAACTTTGTAGTCCGCCACGAATTCGCGGTTCGTCATCCGGTTTCGGACTACATCCATCAGCGAGTCATAACGAGCCACATCGTTAAATTTTTCGGGATCCAATATGATCAAAGCCATCTATTACGTCCTCCTTGGCAGTAATCCACATAAACATTTTTCTCAGGCATGAACGATGAAAGGCCCAGCAACCAAAGCAATGACCATTACGCTCGGGCCGTCCACGCAGGCCTACATCTGTTGCTAGTTCCGCCGACATGTCACTGCGCGCAGCCTTGATATGTTAGCCGGGCACGAGCCTCGCGTGGATCTTCTGCTTCGGCATAGGCCTTTAGACCAGCAATACGATCAACAGGAACTACATCCGACAATGTCGTCCCTCCGGGTGGCTGGAGAGGCGGAGGAAACATCGCAAGCTTCTGGCTTGGAGCGAGCACGTCTCCGCGATTAAGATTGAGGTCTCTCTCGTTTGTACCTCCAGGCGGCACTACGGCAATACCGTCAATAACCTCGAGATCAAACCACCACTTCTTAACGGGATTCCGTTTCCCGTTGCCGACTTTGTCATCCATAGCGATAATGCTTTTGCGCGCGCTCGGCGTGTGAATAGACAACATCGTCCACTTGCGCGCCTCTACCGTATCCTCGCGATTCCAGGGGCACATCTTCATGCAACGGCCACAGGCAGATCCTTTCATCTGGGTGATACGATACTTTGTGCACTTTTCGACGTCAGCTTTCCAGATTTCGTAGCCGTTGAACATCACTTTGGGACCGAAAGTAATTGCGTTACAGGGACATTCGCGTGCGCATTTCCTACATTGTTCGCAGAAATCCTGCAATCCGAAATTGATTGGCTTGTCGATTTCCATGGGAAAATCCGTGGTGATAACAACCGATTTCGAGCGCGGACCGATGAATGGGTTGAGGAGCGTGTCGCCAATCCGGGAGATTTCCGCAAGCCCCGCCATCAAGATCGCCGGATTGTGAATAACTTCGGAATGGGCATTCGAATGGGAACGAGCGGAATACCCCATGCGGCGACAATGTGCAGCCATGATCCCCGCAATTTCCGCTCCGCGCATGTACGCGCGCATCGACTGTGACGCGGAAATCCAATCGTCACCGGATGCTCCGTCCATCGTCTCGAAGCCCTGGTCGATCAACATTACGACCGCATATTCGTGGTACGCGTCGATCGGGATTCCTTCGACCTCGTCGTGCGAGTAGTACATAAAAGGCTCTGCTTTGCAGATACCCACAAAATCAGCACCCAAGTAGTAGCCCAGAGCCTTGACAGCATCAGCATTACGTTTCCGATCGGAGAGATCTCCGCCGATACCTGTAGGCTGAAGTTGTTCTCGCGTGCCCTGCAGCGGAACCATGTTTTGAATGAGAGGCTGCATCCCCAGGGCAATCGGGTGCTTCATCGGGAATCGCTTTCTTTCCTTTTTCGCTCTCTCGCCCAGATCACCCGCCTCGGCGCGCTTGAAAAAATCACCGCGTTTCGGAACCCGCCGGATTTCTTCGCGAATGACCAATGTGGTAGGATCGTCCGCCCGCTGGATGGACTCCATCGGATACCGGCCGAGATGCAAGGGGCGCTGTTCTTCTTCTTCGTAGTACCAGCCAGGCCGCGTGCCACCGACCCCGGCATATACTTCGGGATCGTCCGGTTCAAGAGATTCCCTCTGAGAAAGAGGCTGGTCACAAGCCAATGCGTATTCCGTCGTAACGACACCTAGGCGAAATCCTCGCTTCAAGTAAGGCGCGACGAGTTGGCCGGCCTCCACGCTCGCTACACCCGCTTTTACGGCAAGCTTCTCTATGTTAATCAGCGTATCGCCATTGAAGTGGCCACGCGCGGAATAACCAAGCCAGCGGACATAGCCGGAAAGGACAACCGCCAGTTCAGCGGCACGAAGATCCGTACGAGCTACATTTGTGCCACGAATCCATAGATCGCCCGGCTCGCCAGGCTTGGGTTCACGCCCAAATTCAATTACAAAGACAAACGCATGGCGATGCCCGGGATTTTCCGCAGTTGTCCAGTCGTCAAGACTGATCTCACAGCAACCTGCAATCACAGCATCGAGAAAGTAAGCCGAGGCCTTAAGATTGTTGGCCCGGGCTTCGGGGCCTTCGGGCACCGGTGCCCGCCCTGTCGCAACCCCACCATCTAGAAACTTCGAGAAGAGCTCCTTGTATTCGAGGATCACCTGCGATAAGGCGTCTTTACCTGCCTCCGCGGAATCGCTCGGCATTACCCCTGCCAAGATGGGCGCTTTGGGATCCCGGACCAAGCGCTCGAGAGCGAGGCTTCCAAGATGGAAGGGCCTGTCTTTGTTCGAATAGAGCCTCACCCGTCCTCCCAGACTTTTGGGCACGTTGATAGATGCCCCGGGTTCCTATGATTGAAGGAAAGTTTTCGTCAAATACCTTCGTGGAATAGCGTATGCTCCTTGAGCTGGCTATACTATGCCCAAACGGTTATGGAAATAATTCCTCATCGGAATATAGATACCCTTCGTCTGACTCATTTGCGTACGTTCATGGTGCTGCTGCTGGAGCGCAGCCTCACTCGTGCGGCGCAAGTTCTCGATATGTCCCAGCCGGCCCTGAGCAAATGCCTTTCTAAATTGCGGCGGCATTTCGGCGACCCTCTATTTGTGCGCGTCGGGCTGAAAATGGAGCCCACGGCACGGGCGCTACAACTGGAACATCTGGTGCAAGCAGTCCTCGAAGCGTCGCAAGCATTGCATCTTCATCCCAAACGGTTCAGCCCCGCGACCAGCGATCGGACTTTTAGCTTCTTCCTCACCGATGTTGGTATCATTTTGCTCGTTCCTCCTTTAATGCGTCTCCTGGCAAAAGAAGCGCCGCACGTGAGGCTGCAGGCAATACAGGTTGATTTACGGCAACTGCATACGCGCCTTGAGTCTGGAGAAGTGGACATGGCTATTGGGGATTTTCCTCCCCTCATTCAGAACATCCGCCGACAACGGCTCTATACGGATGGTTACATTAGTCTCGTTCGAAAACAGCACCCTCGAATCGAGACGACGCCGTCACGAATAGCATTTCTATCCGAACATCACGTTCTGGTATCGGCATCAGGGACAGGTCATGCTCATCGGAGGGCTGAACTCGCGCTTGAATCCGCTATTCCCGCACCCAACATCGTTCTGCGAGTTTCTTCATTTTCCGCAGCCGCCATAGTAGCCAAACACAGTGATCTCATTGCAACGCTTCCGACAAGAATTGCGAGGCTGCTTGCAAAGGAATTGGATCTTCAAGCTGTAACTCCTCCGATTGACTTGCCACGGATCCAAATCACGCAATATTGGCATGAGCGATTCCACCGCGAACCTGGCAACCGCTGGTTACGATCCTTGCTCATTCGGTTGTTCTCGGAAGGACACAAGAAAGACGGAAGTTAGAATCCGTCTACGCAGGTTGGGGATGGGTTTACCGTTGCGGAGCACATCCAGGGTCGCAAACGGAACGCGTTCAAGTCTCGGGCGTTGAGTTCCGGTACTTGAAATCCGACTTGCGCTATTTCTTTAGATACTCGCGACCGTTGCAGGAAGCCGAAGCAGGATACGACTCGTTGAAAGAGCGTGTACTGGTGTTTCCGTCCGCAAGATCCATTTTGCAGAGGTGAAAAGAGAACTGACGTTGCGGAAATCTTGCGCGCCAGTGAAATCAAAATGACGAGATGGAGAAGACAACTGATTCATTCCAAGGGTAGTCCGGTGTAATTTTCGGCGAGGGAAGTCGCGGCGGCTCGTGAACTTGTGACGTAGTCGAGTTCAGCTATCTGACGGCGCTGATCGAACGGACTGTCATCCGGTAAGCGGTGCAGTAAGGATGTCATCCACCAGGAGAAACGCTGTGCTTTCCAGACGCGCCGCAGGCAGGTTTGCGAATACCTTTCGATCAAGTCCTTTCGACTGGATGAGCAAAATTCAGAAAGCGCTCGCGCCAGCGCGCGCACATCGGTTGCGGCGAGGTTCAGCCCCTTGGCTCCCGTGGGTGGAACGATATGCGCCGCGTCTCCCGCGAGGAAAAGCTTTCCGTACTGCATCGGCTCGGCCACAAAGCTTCGCATTCCTGTAACTCCCTTCTGCAGGATGGGGCCTTCTCTGAGTCTCCACCCTTCTTGGGACTCAAGACGTGTGTGGAGTTCCCCCCATATCTTTTCGTCTGGCCATTCATTGATATTCTCATCTGGAGCGCATTGAATATAGAGACGGCTGACTTCCAGGGAACGCATGCTGAGCAGGGCAAATCCGCGGTCGTGATATGCATAAATGAGTTCATTCGATGAAGGCGGCACTTGCGCCAGAATGCCCAGCCAACCAAAAGGATAATTCCGTTCAAAGAAGCTCAATGCTCCGGAGGGAATACTGGGACGGCACACGCCGTGGTAGCCGTCGCATCCGGCAATGAAATCGCAGACCACTTCCTGCTCCGCTCCGTTTTTGCGAAAGCGGATCACTGGCTTCGAGGAAGCGGGTTCGGACGGGCCGAAATTGTGGACGCTCACGTCCTCGACTTCAAAAAAGATGGGGCCTCCGGCCTGCAACCGAGCTTCTGTAAGGTCTTTGACAACTTCGTTCTGGCCATAAATCGTGATGGCGCGTCCGCCTGTGAGTTCAAGCATATTGATGCGATGGCCGCGTCCATTGAATCGCAGCTCGATTCCATGATGAACGAGCCCTAGCTGCTTCATGCGTTCCGCTACGCCAATTTCAGCCATCAAATCCGCCGTGCCCTGTTCGAGCACGCCCGCCCGGACGCGTTCCTGACAGTATTCCCGGCTGCGGTTCTCCACGACGACCGATTCAACTCCGCGCAAGTGGAGCAGGTGCGAGAGCAGCAGTCCCGCGGGTCCGGCTCCGACAATCCCTATTTGTGTGCGAATGGGTTTTCTCCTCTCAGGACGCGCGAAAGGAATCAGTGACTTTGGTCGATTTCGGCAAGAACTTCGTCGGCGATGTGGAAGGCCGTGTTGGCAGCCGGAACGCCGCAGTAGATCGCGGATTGCAACAGGACTTCTTGAATCTCGTCGCGTGTGACTCCGTTCGTGATTGCTGCGCGCAAGTGCATGCGCAATTCGTCTTTACGGTTGAGGGCGATCATCATCGCAAGAGTCAGCATGCTCCGCGTTTGGCGCGAGAGGCCTGGACGGCTCCACATTTCTCCCCAAACGTAGCGCGTGATGAAATTCTGAAAAGCCTCATCAAGGGCAGTGCGATTGTTTAGTGTGTGGTCGACGTGAGCGTCGCCCAAAACGGCGCGGCGCACCTTCAGTCCTTGTTCGTATCTCTCGCGGTCGTCCATAGTTGTTGACTCCTCAACGCGCAAAAAAGGTTGTGAGCTCCTGACCGAAACGGTCGCGGTCCTCGATGTTACAAAGATGCGCAGCGTTGAGTTCCGCGTAGCGCGCCCCGGGAATGGATTGAGCGAGGAAGCGGCCATCAGCGGGCGTTGTGGCTGGATCCTGAGCTCCGTTGATCACGAGCGTCGGCGTGCGAATTTGCACGATTTCCGCGCGGGCATCGAAATCTCGTACGGCCATGCACGATACGATGTAGCCATCGGCATTCGCAGTCTCGAGCATTCGCAAAACAGGAGCGATGAGTTCCGGCGCTTTCGATTGAAACGCAGGGGTAAACCAATGGGAGATGACCGTGGGCGCGACTGCCTTTACGCCACCGCTGCTGACCGTTTCGATGCGCGCCTTCCACTCTTCGGCGGTTCCAATTTTCGCCGCTGTGCTGCAGAGGATCAGCCTGTCCAGGCGATTCGGCGCATTCATAGCGAGCGACATGCCGATTTGTCCGCCCATTGATAGCCCGCAGAAATGCACGCGATCGAGTTTCAAGAAATCGAGCAGGCCCAGAACGTCTTGCGCAAGCTGCGCGATCGAGCATGGCCCAGGCGTGACAGAGGACTGGCCGTGACCGCGGGTGTCGTAGCGAAGAATGCGGAAGCGAGACTCAAGGGAAGAGATCTGAAGCTCCCACATCCGGAAATCGGTGCCGAGGGAGTTGGAAAAGACAAGAATTGGAGCACGGTCAGGGCCAACCAAACAGTAATGGATCCGCACGTCCGAAAGCTTGGCAAACGGCATCAGGTTTGTCCTTGAGCGATGTGCTTTTGAGACTGGCGAGCACGATTGGAGGCCAAGACGCGTTCGATGAACGTATCGGCTGAGCCCAAATAGTTGGCCGGATCGAAGAGGCGGTCGAGATCGGAGGCGTTGAGCACAGCGGAGACGCTCTTGTCCGAAGCCAAAACGTCGCGGAGATGCCGTTGCTCGAATTGCGCACGGCGGCAAGCGGCTTCAACTTGCTGGTGTGCCGCGGAGCGGCCGATTTTTTCGCTGAGCGCCATTGAGGTGGCTTCGGCAAAGATCAGACCGCGAGTTATCTCGAGATTAGCGCGCATGCGAACCGTATCGATGACGAGATCGGGCACGAGGACCACAAGATGATGAAGTGCGCCGGCAGTCAGTTTTACAATTTCGGGAAGGATTTCCCATTCAGCATGCCAGCCGCCGAACCCACGTTGATGGTCCTGGTCCATGGCCGCGAGGGCCGTGGCCACGAGGCCCGGGACTCGGATGGTCGAAGCGAGGATGGCTGCGCACGACACGGGATTCTGCTTGTGCGGCATTGTGGAAGAGCCACCTCGGTCTTGTCCGAAGGGCTCGGAGACTTCCTGAACTTCGGTCTGCATATGAAGCGATAGATCGCGAGCGATTTTTCCGAGTGTGCCCGCAAGGACGCCAAGTGTGGTAGCGACTTCCGCGACGCGGTCGCGGTGTGAGTGCCAGGGAATCTCCGGCAGGCTGAGCTTGAGTTCGTCTGCGAGATTCCGTGCAACTACTGGACCGCGATCGCCTAGAGCGGCTAGCGAGCCTGCCGCACCTCCGAATTGCAGGACGAGATTCTTTTCGCGAAGCCCGTGGAGCCGGCCGCGGTGACGAAGAAGAGCATCAAGCCACCCTGCAGTGATGAAGCCGAATGTAGTCGGGAGGGCCTGCTGCAACCAAGTTCGAGCGGGGATCAAGGAACGAAGATGAGTTTCTGTGAGCGAGCCTAACAAATCGAGAAGGCGTTCGAGGTCCTCGGAAATTACGTGGAAGGCCGAGCGCAATTGCAGGACTAGCGCGGTGTCTATGACGTCTTGGCTGGTGGCACCCCAGTGAACGTAATGCGCTGCACCGGCGTTGTCCTTCGCAACGAGACTCGTGAGTTGTGTGATGAGCGGGATCGCGAGATTTCCTGAGGCGGGAGTGGCATGGGCCAGGGCAGGCAAGTCGACCAGATCGGCATGGCACTTGGCACAAATCGCTTCCGCAGCACCGGACGGGACGATGCCGGCGCGACTTTCGGCTCTGGCCAAAGCACCCTCAAAGTCGAGCATGTTCTGAAGCCTCTCGCGGTCAGAAAAAATCTTCCGCATCCGCGCAGTTGTAAAAAGTGAATCGAACATGTGAACAGGTTCATGAGTATTCATGACGGGGTTCTCCGACTGCTGCAGCGAAAACGGCAAAGAATTACCAATCAAAGAAAACGGTCTCATCTTCTCCCTGCAAAACAACGTCCCATTCAAACTGGCCTCGAGCACCGGCCACGCTTTGGGCAATCAGCGTTGCGCGCCGTTCCGAAGAGACGAGCTCTAATATGGCATCTTCAGGATTCTCCGACCCTTCGGGAAAATAGATGCGTGTGATCAATTGTTTCAGCAAACCGCGCGCAAACACGGAGACAACAATGTGTGGCGCTTGTAGAAGTCCTCCTGGCCCTGGCACTCGTCCCGGCTTGATCGTCTTGATTTCAAAGCCACCGTTTTCATTTGTGGGGACACGCCCAAACCTTCTGAAACCAGTTTTGGAAGATTTCGTCGGCTGATCTTCCCCATGAAAGTATCGTCCCCGGGAATCGGCCTGCCAGATTTCGAGCATGGCATCATTGACGCCTTTGCCGTCGCCATCGAGGACGTGCCCTCGGATCTGGATTTTCTCTCCGGCTCCGCCCAGATTGTTTTTATAGAGCTTCTTAAGGCCCAGCTGAAAATAAGGGCCCACCGTTTGTGAAGCGGTTGCATGCAAACTCATGTCACTTCTCCATGGGTGTTGCGTTCCGCCCTCGCAGGACAATGTCAAAACGATAGCCAAGCGCGAGAGCGGGCGTGCTTGTTTCCAGATCAAAAGCTGAAATCAGGCGATTGCGCGACTTTTCGTTGGAGATGGTGTTAAAAATCGGATCAAGAGGGAGCAAGGGGTCTCCAGGGAAGTACATTTGGGTGATCAGTCGCATAAGGAGTCCAGCACCGAAGAGTGAAAAATGAATGTGTGCAGGACGCCAAGCGTTGAAATGATTCTGCCAGGGGTACGCGCCTGGTTTGATGGTCACGAGGCAGTATCGCCCTTCCGCATCGGTCAGCATGCGTCCGCAGCCGGTGAAATTGGGATCCAGCGGCGCGCCATGTGTATCCGTCTTGTGCCGGTAGCGGCCCGCTGCATTCGCTTGCCAGACTTCGACGAGCGCGTTCGGGACGGGATACTCGTTTTCATCGAGCACCCGGCCGCTCACAATGATCCGTTCACCGATAGGTTCTCCGGAATGCTGATGTGTCAAGTCATTGTCATTTTCTCCGATGTCGCTGTGACCGAATACCGGTCCGGTGATTTCAGATAGTGTATGTGGCAGCAGAATTAAAGGTCGCGATGGCGACCGTTTCAGCGTCGCGACATAAGGCCGGTGAAGATAATTCGGCTGCTCGCCGGGTGAAGGACGCCGGTACCCGATGATGTCTGGCATGCCCTTCTTTCTCACCTCTGATAGAGATCGCTACCTTGCGTGGGCCGGCAATTGCCCACGTGCTCGGGCTGTTCGCAATTCCAGATCGTGCAGTGTTTCAAGCTCCCGGGCGCTCGGCGGAGTAGTTTGTCTCACTGTATCGGCAAAACGAATTTTCCATCCGGTTGCTTTTTCCACCTGCTCGCGTGCGACACCGGGATGAATATGTGTCACTGTCAATTCTTTTGTTTTCTCATCAGGCTCCATGACGCAAAGATCGGTCACAACTGCAACCGGTCCCTTGCCTGGCAGCCCATTGCGATTACGCGCGTCGCCGCCATCGAGATGCCCGACCGAGGTGATGAAATCCAGTTTCTCCACGAATGCGCGCGCGGACTGCTTAAGGACGATAAGTACTGCGCCCGCTGAACCAGAGATTTCAGGCGCTCCCCCCGCTCCGGGCAAACGCGTTCGCGGCTTGCGATAATCACCAATCACGGTCGTGTTAATATTTGCGAAACGGTCGATTTGCGCCGCTCCAAGAAACCCCACGTCAACGTGTCCACCTTGCAACCAATAGCGGAAGATTTCCGGTGTGGAGACGACCGTATCGGCGGTTTCGGCCAGATCGCCATCCCCAATGGAAAGGGGAAGAACGTGCGGCTTCGCTCCAATCGGCCCGGATTCATAAATCAAGACAACATCTGGAGCATGAGTCAGGCGGGCGAGGTTCGCAGCCGTCGAAGGCAAGCCGATGCCGACGAAGCAGACGGCATGGTTCTTCAGCATGCGGGCCGCCGCGACGGTCATCATCTGGGTTGTTGTGAATCCGCGTTCGGTGGCCATCGCATAGTCTCCGCCATGGTTTCCTTGAGCAACTCTTTGAATTCCTCGAAATCGCTTGTGTTCATGACGTGCTGCTTTATCCAAGACTGGAACGTAGCTCGCGTGCGCGAAATGCTGTCCCACGCCTGATAGAACCCGTTGTCGCGTTCGTAGTAGCTGTGCGCGTAGGACGGGTGCGCGCCGCCGGGGACACAGCAGACGGCGGATACCGTCCACGAGGGGAGCACGCAAGCATTCGGCGCTGCGTTCAGATCGTTCACGATTTCTTCGACAGTTATAATGGAGCGCCGGGCAGCCATGACCGCTTCTTTTTGTACGCCCAGAATTCCCCAGAGGAGGACGTTACCCTTCCGGTCCGCTTTCTGAGCGTGAATCACAGCTACGTCGGGCCGGACTGGAGGAACGGCGGCAAGTTCCTCTCCGGTGAAAGGACACTTGACAAACTGGATGCGGGAATTATACTTCGGTAAATCCGAGCCGGTGTATCCCCGTAAGACGGCAAAAGGAAGGTTGGACGCGCCGGCGACGTATGCATTGGAGAGACCGGCATGACTGTATTCTTCGATTTCTAAGGGGCCAGGCCAGTCTTTTTCCAAGGCGTCCCGCAGGCGGTGCAGAGAACCCACTCCGGGATTGCCGCCCCAAGAGAAGATCAGCTTTCTTGCGCAGCCCGCTCCAATCAACTGATCGTAAATGACATCTGGAGTCATGCGGATTAGGGTCAGATTTTTTCGCTCCTGACGAATCACTTCGTACCCCGCCGCGAATGGAATCAGATGCGTGAATCCCTCCATTGCGAGCACGTCACCATCATGAATGAGTCTTTCAACAGCGTTGCGTAACGAAGTTTGTTCACCCATGCGCTAATTTTCGTGAACGCGTATTCCGAATCTCACAACACGAGGCATCTGCCCTGCATTGTCTGTTTTCATTCCGTGAAACAACCGCGGCCAGCATCTTTCTTCGGAACTACTGCGCCCCTAAAAGGGGTAGTGGCGCTGGCCAAGCTGGATGGTGACCCATTTCAGTTCCGTGAGTTCATCCATGGACCAACGGCCGCCCTCGCGGCCGTTTCCGGAGTCCTTCACTCCGCCGAACGGCACATGCGGCTCATCGTGAACGGTGGTCCCGTTCACATGGACCATGCCGGCCTCCAGCTCGCGCGCGAATCGCATGGCAAGTTGCAAATCATTCGTCAGGACGGCGGAAGAGAGCCCGTAAACGGTGTCATTGGCAAGAGCGAGCGCATGATCCGGATTGTCGGCTTTCGTGACGCAGGCGACAGGCCCGAACAATTCATCCCGGAAGACTTGCATGCCCGATTTCACATCCGCAATTACCGTCGGCTGGTAGAAAGGTCCCTGATAACTCCCCCCCGTGAGAACCCGTGCCCCCTCTTTGGCAGCGTGCTTCACCTTGAGGTCGATCTCCTCGCACTTGGAGGGGTTGATCAACGGCCCGATCACCGTTTGAGGATCGAGGGGATCGCCCACTTTGAGCGTTCGCGCCTTGGCGACAAAGCGTTCGAGAAATGCTTCGTAGATGGGTGCTTCGACGATAATTCGCGAGCCCGCCATGCAAATCTGGCCCTGGTGCATGAAAATGCCAAAACAGGCAGTGGCAGTGGCATAGTCCAAATCCGCATCTTTGAGCACAACCAGCGGACTCTTCCCCCCCAATTCAAGCACGAGTTTTTTCCCGTGCTTCGCACACTCGATGGCAAGCCTCTTGCCCACGGCACTCGAGCCGGTGAACGAGATCATCCGCACCCGCGGATCTTCCACGAGCGCCGAAGCCACTACGGAACCGATGCCCGTCACGACATTGAGGACCCCGGGAGGCAAGCCGGCTCTTTCAAAAATCTCAGCAATTTTCAGTCCGATGAGGGAAGTATTCTCCGCGGGTTTCAGCACAAAGGTATTCCCTGCGGCCAACGCCAACGCAACTTTCTTGGCGGACAGAACTAGCGGAAAATTAAACGGAGAGATACCGGCCACGACGCCCAGCGGCCGCCGAATCGCCATCGACACGACTCCCGGAAGGTCCGAGGGGATGATGTCACCGTGGATGCGGCGTGCCTCACCCGCCGCCGACCGCAGTATATTCACGGTGAATGACACTTCAAACTGCGCTTTGCCGACTGTCGACCCGGCTTCATCGATCAACAGGTCAAGCATTTCCGTGCGGGCGTTTTCTAGCGCATCTGCAGCGCGTATAAGGATCAACTCACGCTGCGCGGCAAGCATTTCTCCCCAGGAGGACTTCGCGGCATCTGCCGCGTCGATTGCTTTCCGCATGTGTTCCGCTTGCCCCATGAATACCTTGGCGAAGGGGCGCTGATTCGCCGGATTGACTACATCGGAGAGCGCAGAAGGCGGAACTTCGATCGGCTTACCGTTAATAAAGGGAGTACAGTACATGGCGCATGGACCTCGGCAGTACGCTTCAGCTTTACCGTGTGACTCTGTCAAACTGTGTCAATTTCGTCTTGTACAGAAACTGCATTTTGAGACACTGTTAGCCATTCGGCATGGATTGAAGGAGTCGGGCACTCCACCTGCTGTTATCCGTAATTCGGAGGATTGACAGACAGATCCATTCCCATGCAGGTTTGTCCGCCTTTCTGGACATTCACGCTGACCAGGTAAGGTGTTGTTGCGGCAAATGCTTCCCGGAGTGCGGGCTCGAGATCGTTAGGATGGTCCACTTCGCGGCCAGGCACACCATAGCCCTCGGCGAGTTTTACTATGTCGATACCGGGAATGTCGGTCCCAGGGACGTTCCTGCCCACGTTTGTGAAATCGCAGAATCCTTTTAGGGCTGAGTAATCCCCGTTTCGCAACACGATGAAAACTACGGGGGCCTTGTATTGCGCTGCCGACCAGAGTGTCTGAATCGAATATTGAGCAGAGCCGTCACCGACCGGACACACAACACGCCTTCGCGGGTGCGCCAACTGCAATCCGACAGCAACGGGAAAGCCGAAGCCCAGAATGCCGGTGCGGACGGAGTAGAAGGAACCTGGTCCTTCCAGCCGTATATTTCGATCCAGGTCTCCTTTGGAAGAAGGGCATTCTTCGGCAATGATTGCGTCGGATGGCAAGAGTTTATTGAGCGTGCTGAACAGGTAGTTTGGCGTGATCGGATACTCGGGGAGCGGTTGCGGCGACGTCTTCCGGGAAGCAGCCACGCTGCGTTTCCCCGCTTTGCTGTGGTTTCGAATATATTGCATGGCCGCGCCAATGTTTCCAACAATACTTGCTCCAGCCAGTGCGCGGGACGCATCCGCAGGAGAATTCGTAATCTGGAAAAGTTTCGTTCCCGGCCTTATAGGGTCGCCCGGCACATAGGCGTAATACAGAAAAACGGGCGCACCCAAAACAATCACCGTGTCATAATTTGCCAGCTGGTCGGTTAACGGTTTCTGAGCAGGCAGCAACCCCCCGCGAAACAGCGGGTGGGACTGGGGGAATACCCATCTCGAAGCAATTGGCTCTTGATAAACGTCCGCGCTGAGGTGCTCAGCAAGAGCAATGGCTTCATACCACGCCCCGTCTTCTTCAATCTGTGCTCCTACAATCAAGGCAGTTTTTGTGGTCGAATCGAGAGCGAGGACGAGTTCGTCGAGCGCTCCAGGTACAGGTAAAACGGTCTGAGTTACTTTGCGAACGGTCAGCTGTTGACAGGGATGATTCCAGTCGTCCATGGGTATCGAAATGAACACAGGTCCCTGCGGTGGCTGTATGGCAAAGTAATAGCCCTGGGCAATTGCCGTCGGTACATCTTCGGCCCGAAGCGGCTCGCAGGCCCATTTCACATACGGCCTTACAACCTCCACCGCCCGGCTTACGAGAAATGGCTCTGTCAGGAGATGACGCCGGTCCTGCTGCCCTGTTGTGATCACCAGCGGAACATGACCGTAATGAGCATCAATCAGCGCGGACAGTCCATTGCCGGCGCTGGCGATGGCGTGCAGATTCACGAACACCGCTTCTCTTTTTGCCATCGCATATCCGAGAGCCATGCCGGCAGCGGAGCGTTCGTGCAAGCCGAGGAAATATCGGAAATCGGAGGGCATGTCTTTCAGGAAAGGTAATTCATTCGAGCCTGGATTGCCGAATATGACTTTCATCCCCAAACCACGCAAAAGTTCATACGTGACTTCGCGCACGGTGCTCACAATTCTGCGCCTCCCAGCTACAAGTGGTGCTTCACAAGATGGTCCAACTAGCTTGGGCTCGACAACTGACAACCTTTTTTCGCCGCTATCCCTATTAGCGCTATGGGATGTCCTTACACACTTGCCAATCTTCGAGACAAAAGCTGACGCCCGAAAGGCCGCGTCAGAAAATCAACTCCTCAGGCGCATTTTTTGGGGATGCGTGGGACCGTTCCCTACGATCAAGGCGACTTCTGACGCCAGAAGAAATACATAGGAACTCCTAGACCAAATATGAGAATCGCTATCGTGATATGGATGAAACCATCGGGACTATGCAGCGCAAGATAGATGGCGTTGAGCACCAAGGCTGCAGCGGCGAGGATAAATAGAAAAGGCGTCCAGGGATATCCAGGCACACAGTAGGGTAGCTTTTCGATCGAGTTCATCCGACGCATGGGAAAGATGCTTGCGGCTGCGAGACCGTGGAAAATCCATGCGATGAAGATTACGCCGGTGATAAGTTGAACAAAGTTTCCTACACACGCCAGCACCGCGGACCACACCCCCAGGGCGACCACGGCTACGGCGGGAGTGTGGAATCGCGGATGGACGTCTGCAAGTTTGCGAAAAAAAAGTCCATCACGTGCCATCGCATAAAAAACTCGCGGTGTCGTCAAGATGGTACCGTTTGCCGCGCTGAACGTCGCAACCAGGACCGTAAGCGAGATGACACGCCCCGCCCATGGACCGAGCACTGCTCTCGCCGAACTTGCTGCTATCGCTCCACTGGATTGCGCGGCCGCAGGCCCTAGCGCGACCAGATATGAAACGACTGCGATAAGATAAAGCCCGATGAGAACCACAGAGCCTGCCAGGAAGGCTCGCGGGAAACTTTTTTGTGGCTCGACTACCTCACCCGCGCTGCAGGTTGCGAATTGCCACCCCTCATAGACCCAAAGCACGGTGATCATAGCCAGTCCGAAGTTGGAAAAGAGCGACGCGCCGTGTTGCGTAGGCGCGAGCGCTGGGCGTAGGTCTGCAAAGTGGCGGCCCCAAAGGAGCAATGCAGCGCTCAAGGCGGCGACCAGGGTTAGTTTGATAAGCGTGGTCCAGTTCTGTACGTCGGAGCTTTTCCGCGTACCCCACACGTTAGCGGCCGTAAGGACTCCTATCATTAACACTCCGATGACAGTGGCGCCCCTAGATGACAGTGGAATGAGTTCCGCGAGGTACTGGGTAAAGGCGCGTGTTAGCGCGGCCACGGCGCCACTCGCAATGACCAGAAACAAAGACCAGCCATAGAGAAACGCCGGCAACCGTCCGAAGCCATCTCGGATGTAACAATATAAGCCTCCGGCTTCCGGATTGGCGGCAGCCAGTTCGGCGTACGTCAGAGCCCCTAGGACTGAAAGAAATCCTCCGAAAAGCCATACCAAGACGGAGACGCCCACGGAGCCACCCACTTGTTGCAGTATGACGCCGGGTGTAAGGAAAATGCCGGAGCCAATTACCGTCCCAACAAACAGCAATAGCAAGTCTCGCGATCGAAGCGTGCGAACAAGGGTGCTCATATTTCTTTGGCTGGCCTCGACTCAGGCCTAGAGCAAATCGAAAACGTTCCCTTCAATAGCGACAGTCTGATCGCGGGTAGCTATTCTCCTTTTGCGGCCCGCTCAATCTGCTCAGACAGCGCCTGGACAAGTTAGCAGCTTTATCAGGCACTCCGGACGATATCTAGGACAATCCGAGCGTTGTAGGAAGACCTTAGCGAACCATCAACGCACGATCTTTCAGCAATTTAAGGAAACTATTGCGGGTAGCCGAAAAACCTCGGGACAATGGTCTTAGGATGAAGGCTTCGGGTGGCTTCACTGCTACAGCTATACAAGACTATCTCGGTCGTCCAAGACAAACACTTCCAGGGTGCAATATTCTGCGGTTTGCGCGGGAGGGCGAGCAATTCCGCGTACGCCTTGAGTTCCTGAGGAACCGCAATAAATGAATGTGCAGAGGACTAGAGTGCACCGCCCCTGACGGCAGTCTGACCGTTGCTGAGAATTACCCCGATTCCCCAAGGTGGAATGAAGACAAGACGCAAAGTCTGCTTCTCGCCGGAACGCCCTAGTTCGTCAAGGGCGTGGGCATCCTGATCCTCAAACGCGCTTCAAGGGGAAAAATGGCGCTCGTGCCGCAGGATCCAAAAGAGGCTGGGATCGAACGCCGGTGAACTCGACACGATCCAATAAACAGCGACCAATCCTTGCCGAATACCTTCAGCGCACGCCTGGTTCCGCGGCCCTGGCTCAACGCGCCAGGACCGTACTACCGGACGGCGTATCCACTGACACCCGCTTGTTTGAGCCATACGGCATCTACGTCGAACGCGCCGAAGGGGTGAAGAAATGGGATGTCGACGGTAACGAGTATCTGGACTTCTTCGGCGGGCATGGCGCCCTTATGCTCGGTCATAGCCATCCGAGAGTTGTGGCCGCTGTAAACGACGCTTTCGCCAAAGGCATACAATTCGGGGCCAATCACCCCTTGGAGGTTTCTTGGGCGCAGGAGATCCAAAAGCACTTTCACAGTGCCGAAAGAGTGCGCTTCGCTGGTAGCGGCACGGAGGCAACGCTGCTTGCAATACGCATCGCACGTGCCTTCTCAGGGCGAAAGAAAATATTGCGTGTCATCAGCCACTATCATGGATGGCACGATTTCGCCGCCTCCGGGTACAGCGACCAGTTTGACGGATCACCTGCTCCAGGCGTCTTGCCAGAGATTGCCGCTAATACGCTGCTGGTGAGACCCGGAGACACCGTAACGCTCCAGCATTTGCTGCGTCAGCACAGCAATGAACTCAGCGCAATTCTTCTGGAGCCGCTTGGCTCCCATTTCGGATATACACCAACGGCAGATGAATTCATTGTCCAAGCGTTCGAAGAGGCGCGTAGAAATAGAGTTCTTGTCATCTTTGATGAGGTCGTCAGTGGATTTCGGGTAGGACTGGGGGGGATGCAAGGGTTCGTGGGGCTCACTCCTGATCTAACTTGTTTGGCCAAGGTTGCGGCAGGCGGTATGCCAGGCGGAGCGGTGGTAGGCTCCGCCGAGGTCATGTCCGTGCTCTCGAAAATCGATGCGAACGGGCGGCCAAACCCGCGGAAAATACTTCACCAAGGAACGTTTACGGGCAACCCTGTGACTGCGGCTGCGGCACTTGCAACAATCCGGGAGATTGCCGAGAACAACTTGTGCACCCACGCTAGCAGCTTGGGCGCAGCTGTCCGTGATTCACTCAATGAATTGTTCCGCCGGCGTAAAATAGGTTGGCTTGCCTTCGGCCGCTTCTCGGCCTTCCACGTTCTGCCGTGCTCTGGTACGCACGCGCCAGACCCAGCAGCACTTACTTTCGATGATTACCTCGTCCGTCCGAACGCTCAGTTGCAAAAGCTGAGAATGGCGTTGAATCTCGAAGGCGTCGACATCGGAACCCGGGGCACCGCTTTCTTATCTGGCGTGCATGTTAACGCGGACGTGAACATACTGATTCTGGCCTTTGATCGTGCCCTAGATCGTTTGGCCAGAGAGTCGCCAGCGGGCTACGAGGTCTAGTTAACAGTCTTAGGTTTTATTTGCTCTACCGGGGACTCGATGGGTAACGGACAGAGAGTCATGAGTGAGCGGTACTCTAGCGAGGTCATACCAGTGAATCTACGGAACACTCGGCAAAAGTGGGTTTGGTCAAAATAAAGCCAGCCGGCTGTAAAACCAAAGCATCAACGGAAGCCTCGCGCTAGATGGACCGGATGAACGCCAACTTGCTGCACAATTTCAGACAACGATACGGATTCATTAAACCTAGCGTGAAGCAAATCGTCCGCTTGTCTTAGCCACCTGTCCGGCTAAATAGTGCCCCTTACAATTCAGTTAGAAATCGTAAATCGCTTGGCGATCATAGGTGTCCTGACGTTCGGTCAGTACCGCCGACGACAAGAGCGGGAGCCTCAGCGCCCGGAGAAATACAGGGCTAGATAGCGGTCACGGAATCATTGGCGAGGATTTCTCCTTGCGAACGTATACACCTGGCATTGCTCCTGTCATCTTTCTGTCCAACAGGACCGGTGTACCGTTGACGAACACGTCGACGACGCCTATCGGGAAAGTCATCGGCGATTCCCATGTCGATCGATCGATGATCGTATTTGGATCGAACACGACAAGGTCGGCAAATTGCCCGACGGCAATCCGGCCGCGATCCGAAAAGCCGGCAAAGTCGGCGGGCATCGATGTCATCTTTCGGATCGCATCCTCGAGCGTTAGCAGTTTCAGGTCGCGTACATAACGTCCGAGCACACGTGGATAGGTTCCGGTAGAGCGGGGATGCGGCCAGCCGAACGGTGCCCTTGAAGCATCTGTAACGGCGTTGCCGTCGCTCGCAATCATATTCCAAGATTGCGGCATCAGATATCGAACGTCGTCTTCGAAGAAACCGCCGACGCTGATGATGATCGGTTGCTTGTATTGCAGAAGTAGTCCCACCATCGCATCGAACGGATCGACACGCAGTTCATCGGCAATTTGGGAGATAAATTTCCCCTCAGATTGCCTGCAATCTGAGCATGCGAGAATCTCGAAATGCTTTGGTCCCGCGGTACGATAAAGGCTGATCCCCACATCGGGACCCTCGACCGTGTCCTTGCGAATTTTGGCGAGTTTTTTTGGATCCTTAAGTGCCGCTACGCGGTCTTCGACCGTGTCTAGCTTCAGCACCTCATCGAATACTAAGGCCCCTAACAACGTAGTCGTCGCCACCGCAGTATACGGGTATTGATCGGAGACAACGTTGATGCCTTGCTGTCGTGCTTGTTCAATCTGTTTAACCACATCATGCATTTCACCCTTATGCAGCAAACCCGGCGTGGTGAGGTGCGTTAACTTGACTGGAATTCCAGCGCGTCGGCCGATATCGATGGCTTCCGCATTTGACTCGAGTAGGTGTTCGTGTGGGTCCCGGACGTGCGTGTCGTACATGCCGCCATACGGATTTACCTCTTTAGCCAGTTCTGCAATTTCATCAGTCGTGCTGTAGATCCCCGGAGCGTACATCACTCCGGACGAGAAGCCGATTGCACCCAATTCCATGCCTTCACGCACCAACTGCTTCATTCGCCCCATCTCGTCGGCTGTGGGCGCCCGACGCTGGTGCGTACCCATCACCTCCAACCGGATTGCGTTATGCCCGACATAAAAGGCGACGTTGGTGGCGACGCGATTGGCTCTGTATTTCGCCACCAGATCACGAATTTGGGCAGGGGATCGAGAACCGTCGGGACCGCCTACGATCGTAGTCACTCCTTGCCGAACAAATCCTTCATTGAGATGTCCGGCTGGCGTCGAGATGGCAACCTCTGAATGGTTGTGTAGATCGATAAATCCTGGGGCAAGTACCAGTCCAGCAGCGTCGATAGTCATTCGTCCTGAGAGTTTTGAGTCTTTCTCGACTGCGACGATGCGAGAGCCCTGTACGGCGACATCGGCAATATGGCCCTTTGTCCCGTTCCCATCTATGACCGTGGCATTTCGAATCAAGACGTCGAACTGTCGTTTGGCGGGATTCGCGAACAATGAGATCGTCAGCGAGGCCGCGAATGCGATGAGCGTCACAAGCTTTCGCGTCATATCTTCCTCGTGGACCGGTAACGCCGGGCCGGCGTGCGAAATGGGTTTCCAGGCACGCAATACCTGTTTGTGGTCCAATTATCGTCATCACCCGAAAAAGTGTCTTGCACCGGAACAACGTCTCGCACGAGATTAATGTCCTGTCTGCACGTCAATGTGCAAGGGGACGGGATTGCCCCCAAATGCGTCGTCGTCGGGGCCAAATGTGTTCGGAGCCACAGGCGGCGGTTGATTCGACAACGAAGGTAAAATAGGAGGTTGTAAACTGAATGTTTTATACCTTGAAGGCCAATGAACCACAACGCTCCAGTCATGCGGAATCTATAGCAATAGAACAGTAGGATGTGCGGTCAACGGATAAACCGTCAGCACCAGGATTGCGGCAATTCGGCAGCCATGAGGTTTGCACGCTGATTCTTGGATCGGCTGCTTGACAACTTCGTTCTCCGTTGTAGGAACGACTGGGAATCTATAAGGATCGTCCTCGACTATAATGTCCTTCTTCAGGTCGCCGCTGTCACCAAAGCCTGAACAGCGGTTCAGAAAAAGAATAGCTGTTCAGTACTTGAGAGCGCAGGCGTCAACTTTGTGATTGCCTTCATGTACCTGAAGATCGCGGGTGATGGAAAGTGCTCGTTATAAAGCAGAATTATCTGAAGTGCGATCCACCCGCCGGAAGCGCCGGGCTTTCAGTTCAAAATGCGCGAGCGTGCCAGGCTTCGCCACGGTAACCGTTGGGCGCAGCGAAAGCGCGTGGTAGATGGCCTGCTCAACGTGTGTTCGCACGTGCTCGGCATCGTTGCCCGACACGACTTCGATTTGCACTTCGAGGTGGTGCATCTCATGCTGAGTCGTCACCGTGACCTGAAACTCATCCACGGTCAAGAATTGCCGGATCACATTTTCGATGGCCGTCGGGTAGACGTTCACACCCCTGATGGTCACCATATCATCGCTGCGGCCCAGGAGGCCTCCGTCGAATCGAGCGAAGGTGCGTCCGCAAGCGCAGGGAGCCAGATTCAGCCGCACGAGATCCCCGGTGCGGTAACGAATGACTGGAGATCCGGGACGTCCCAGATTTGTGATGGCCAGCTCGCCGGTTTGTCCGGGTGGGACTTCGTCTCCCGTTTGCGGATCTACGACCTCGGCCATAAATTCGCTCTCGATGAGGTGAATTCCGCCAGGTTGAAGCTCGCATTCGAAGCTGTGAGCGCCTACTTCGGAGGCGCCCGCATGATCAAAACACTTGGCGCCCCAGGCAGCTTCGATTCTTGCCTTCGTCCGCGCCACGTTGGCTCCCGGCTCTCCGGCATGAATGAGCGCGTGAACCGGGAGGGACCGGAGGTCAAAATGTTCCTCGCGAGCCACTTCCGCCAGCCGGAGTGCATAGGTCGGTGTACAGCAGACCACGGTCGCTCCAAGATCGCGCATCACGCGCAGACGTTGGATGGAATCCCATCCGCCACCAGGAATCATCATCGCGCCAACCTTTTTCGCTCCCTCGACGGTGGCCCAGAAACCGATGAACGGGCCGAATGAAAAGGGCAGGAAAATGCGATCCCGTGCGGTCACGCCCGCGCCCGTCAAGACATGTCCCCAGCAGTGGCCCCACCAATCCCAGCTCTCGGGCGTGTCCACGACCCGCAGAGGGGCGCCGGTAGTTCCCGAGGTCTGATGAACGCGCGTGTAGGCGTCTTCGGCAAAGGTTAAATTTGTACCGAAGGGCAGTTCTTCTTCCTGGGCATGAACAAGCTCTGACTTGTAGGTGAAGGGAAGTTTGGGAAAATCAGAAAACGAGCGAATGTCATCCAACTTCAGGCCTGCATCGTTCCATTTTTTTGTGTAGAAGCGGTTGCGGCCAAAGATCTGCCGTAGAAGCGTTTGCAGTCTTTCGAACTGCAGTGCTCGCAATTCTTCTCGAGGCATCGTTTCGGTAGTCTGATTGAAGAATGGCATAAACCCCGTCAGAAAATAAATAAGTTCCGAGCATCGTGAAATACTGAATCGACTTCTGCATTTTTTTGGCCGCGGGTTCAAAATACTGTTCAGCGCGGAAACAAGCGAGCTCAATCCCGAGCGCTTCGAGAAACGCAAGAAATGCTTTGGGATCCGCCGAATAGCGCTCCACGTCGGCGTCGTCCTTACGGCCCTTTTAAATCAATTCCAGCGCGGACGGCTTCACCATGTGGTAAGGCATTACGTGAACGTGAACTGCAATCCGTGGGGGTCCAGTAATAGCGGGAATTTCCCACGATCATGACCCCTAGTTCCTCAGAAATTGAAACGCACGGCAAGCTGGATAATCCTCGGGTTCACCGAAGTGCTCGTGATCTGGCCGAACGAAGGAGTCTGCAATGTAGTGCCCGGGTTCGCAAATTGCGTGTGATTGAAGGTGTTGAAAAAGTCCGAGCGGAACTCCACATTCGCGGCTTCATTGGGCCACCCGGTGATGAAGTGTTTGCCAAGCGACATATCCCAGTTCGCCTGGTCCGGCCCGCGCACAATACCAACACCCAAGTTCCCAAACCCAGTAGCAATGGGGCAGGAGTTAAAAAATGGCGGGGCGCCCCCACAGGCAGGATTCGGTTCCGGACTGGCAAGAGGACTTACCCCCGGGGGAGTCAGGCAGGCTGAGTTGAAATAACCGTTAAGTTTCGATTGCAGCGAACCGGCGGTTCCCAACTGGCCCACGAGGCACCCTGCCGCCAGCGACGCGGTGGTCGACTGGTCCCCATAAATATTGGCCGGACTCTGAACCGTAAGGGTCAGGAATTGTCCTGACTGATAGGTGGTCACACCCGCCCATTGCCAACCGCCCAGGAATATTCCCGCAAGGGAGTGGGAATTCTTCGAGCCGGGCAGTTGGTAGATATAGCTGGCCACAAAGCGGTGTGGTCGGATGCCGCCGTCCGGGCCATACAGTGGATGATTCTGATCGCCAATGGGCGAGCCGCCGTTTATACCACTCGTAGTATCTGCAAACGTGTCCAATGACTTGGCGAACGTATAGGACAACTGGAATTGCAATCCATGACTGAAACGCTTGGTCAGGCTGGCTAACAAGGCATTATACCAGTACGCGCCTTGCGACTGGATTATGGTAAGTCCGGATGCAGAAAAACCCTCGTAGGGCACCCGCTGCTGGACATTCCCGATAGTGTTTGTACCCCCCGCAATAGAACTGGGACAACCATCCAAAGTGATTGGCGCGCCATTCACACACGCCTGATTGATCGAACGACTGTCGGTAACGTGCAGGCCGCGTTGACCAGCATAGCCAACTTCCAACACTAGGTCGCTGGCCACTTCCATCTGGACGTTTAGACCGTATTGTTGGATCATCGGCGGACGGAAGTTCCGATCGAAGGCAGTTAGACTCTCTGTCGAACGTGCGGTATAGGGGACAAAGTTCGGCACGGTTGCGGTGACGGGCTGAAACGGCTGCGCCCAAGACGCCGCACCATTATTCGGCCCAAAAAGGCCTCGCAAAATGAAGAAGGGCTGACCAAAAGAGGCATTGAGTTGTGGCGCGCCGGTAATAATGGAATGGTAGATGCCGTAGCCTCCCCGAAGCACCAGGCGGTTGCTAGTATGCGGCAACTGCCAGGCAAATCCCAGGCGCGGATTCCAGGTGTTCTGCCCGTTTCCTGGGAAGCCGTATTCGTTGCCGAGTTTCGTGACTCCTGTCGACCCCGCAGTCCCTAGGGTTCCGGGATAGTTTGAGGAAACTGTGAAGCCCAAGCAACTTCCGACACCAAAAGGAGTCGTGCAGTTCGTGGCAGGAGTCGAATAGGGCACGATCAGGTTGGGATTGAACCCTACATTATGTCCCAGCGCATCGGCTTGGTACCCTTGGCGGTCGTAGCGGAAACCCAGATTCAACGTGAGCCGGGGAGTTACCTTAAAGTCGTCCTGCACGTATGCATCACCATCCCAGCTCCGGAGCTTACTCCTCAACTGACCGGGCGAATCGAGCGCTGCTAAAATATTGCTAAAAGGTGATCCATTGTTTGGGCCTGAGCACTGCGGCACCGGTCGACCAGCGCAAAGCCCCAGCAAGAAATCTGCGAAGGAAGGGATTAACAGTTGTGCACCAGGAACGATTAGCCGATTTTCCTGAACGTACGTCACGCCCCCGCCGAAACGAAAGAAGTGCCTGCCAGCCACGTAGAACAGTGAGTCCTGCCCGTCATAACTGTTCGCAGGCAATATGGTCGCGTTCCCGCCCCCAACATTTCCAGGAATGGAAAATCCACCGGGTACCGTTATGGAAGCGTTAAGGTTATCGGACGATGGCACGGTGGCTCCAATGCTACTGTAGCTAAAAGCGCTGGTAGCAGTTGATCTGCCATATGTCCGGTGGAAGCCAATGGATGCCTGGTTCACCAGGCGCGAAGAGAGAGCGTAGTCATGTGTGAGCGAGAAATAGCGATACGTATTATTCGCGTTGAAGGGATCACCCGGAACCGCGTTCTGCCCGGGGAATGTCCGGGTCTGCAGATCGTCGGCAAAGAAAAACCGGGCCGAGAATTTGCTTCTGTCCGACTGGATATAGTCCGCATTGGTAAGGAACTGATCTTCGTTGAATGGGCAGGGGGTGCTAATGTTGAGAGACGCTCCAGGCATGGACGGAATTAAAAACTTTCCATTGACTTTAACATTCAAAATGGCAATGGCTTGAGCCGCGATGTTCGAGCCATCCCCTGCGATCGTATCCTGTGGCCCTGGCCCGGCAAAAACACCATGTTGACCGCCAAATGCGAGCCCCAACCCTGCCGCATTCCGGTTGGTGTCACTCAGTCCTGTGAATCCCAGGAGAGCGGTCTTACAAACCGGGTCTTGACCATTTTTTTGGCGCGTTCCCTGATAGGAGGTAAAGAACAGCAACTTGTCTTTCTTGATGGGCCCGCCCAGAGCGCCGCCGAATTGATTCTGATTGAGCACCGCATTCTTCACAAAGAAATCGTTGGCGTTCATGACCGTGTCCCGGAAATATTCCCAGGCATTCCCGTGAAACTTGTTCGAGCCGCCCTTGGTCACCACATTCACGTTTGCCCCGGCGTCGCGTCCAAAGGAAGCGTCGTACTGGCTCGTCTGGACCTTGAATTCCTGAATGCTGTCCGGATTGGGAACCGGCGCGCCGCCGCCGAATTGGCCGCTCTGCTGGCGGTCGTTGGCTTGCACCCCATCCAGCTGAATATTGTTGTCCTTATTTGGAACACCCCCCGAGACAACGGAGGAAATATCATCCCCGCGCCCCAGCTGACTGGCATTGGTGACATCTGTGGAAACTCCAGGATTCAGGCCGATGATCTGCGTGTAGTTACGCACCGCCAGAGGAAGATTCTGAATCGCTTCCGAACTGGTCACGCGGCCCAACGCGCTCGATTCCGTCTGCAGCGGGCTGGCCTGCATTTCCACCGTCACTTTTTCATTGACCGATCCCAGTTGCAGCTGGATATTCAGCCCTTCAGTGTCAGTGACGTTCACGCGAATCCCGGTGGTAATCCAGACCTTGAAACCTTGCTTGAAAACTTCCACCGTGTAGGTCCCTGGTAGAAGTAAAGGAGCGGTGTATGCTCCGCCGCTCCGGGTTTTCACGACTGTCGTCGCGTGTGTGGCTTCATTCGTAACGGTGATCTGAGCATCTGGAATCGTTTTGTCTGACGGATCCGTCACCGTGCCGGCGATTGCGCCCGTGCTTGCGTTCTGACCAAGACACACCGAGACATTAATCCAGGCGCCTACCGCTAAAGCAAAAGTGCCGCAAATGGCGATCACACGCGGCGCAATCCTACACTTGTTGTGAACTAGAGTTTGCACATAACTTGAGTTCCTGCAGGATTTCATCATGGTGCCTCACGCGCCGGCCCTAAAGTTCCTTACGGATCGCAGGAAGCGCCGGACGCCACTATTACTCGCTTCTGAGATTTTCACGCACGCTTCCTCGCCACGAGGCTTTTTGTTTGTTTGCTGCTCGGGCACTACTTGTAGTGGTGAGGTTCTTATCGCAATGCACGGTGCGCTGTATTGGATGACTGCAACACACTGGGACAGGCTTAGCAAAAAGCGAAGCGGGCGGCCAAGCTTTCACTCTCGCGTGCAAAAGAACGCTTTGGCGCTGAGGAAGGCTGCAAAAACATGAAAGGGAACATTTTCGATCTTCACATCAATTATTCCCTCACGCGCGAGCCGTTCGAATTTTTAGTGTTGACGCATCTTTCATTAAGCCAGTACAAGCCAGTCCATTGTTCGATTTGTGCAAGACGAATGAACCGCTCCGACAAGACGAACCCAGTCAAAATGGAGCATGGCCAGGCAAAAGAGCTGCGTGAAGAGAAGCGACGATAGTTCACGCCTGAAGAGGATTGTGGCCAAGTAAGGGCTGGACATCGATGCGGTAAAGGTAGCGCCTCAAAAAAACCGGCAGACTACCAGGAGGTCACTCTAGTTTAGCTTGCGGTTCCCTGCTTTATGAGCTTCACCGGATTCGGGATGCTGCGCAGACAGAGGAGACATCAGCGAGCGGTACTCTTGCGGGGTCATACCAATGAATCTTCGGAACACGCGACAAAAGTGGCTTTGGTCAAAAAAACCGGCATCGAGCGCAACGTCTCTGAGTGGAGCGTTACCCTCACTCAATGCCCTGCGCGCAAAGTCAACTCGAAGCTGGCGAACATATTCACCGACTGTAAAACCGAAGCATCGACGGAAGCCGCGCGCTAGGTGGACCGGATGAACACCCAGTTGCTGCGCAATTTCAGACAACGATAAGGACTCACTAAACCTGGCGCGAAGCAAATCATCAGCTTGTCTTAGCCACGTGTCCGACTTGGATCGGAAGTTGCCTGCTGTGCGACGCGAAACAGCGGCGATTAACTCCAACAAGAGACCTTCGATTGCCAGCGGCGAAACTCCATCCAGATGCCGAAATTCGCTGTACAGCCGCATCGCCAGCATCGCAAATATACCGCCCTGAAGGTGTGGCGCGCGATCCAATACGTCGGAATATTCCCGGATGCGAGCGATCGAGGATGAACCCAGTTCAACATTGAACGAGCGTACTTCCGCGTCGTGAAAACTCTGATAGTGCATCTCGCCCGGCGGATGAAATGCCAACGTAAACGTATTACAGGCGTGGGTTTTGACGCCACAGACTTCCGTGTACGAACCATTCAAGACAAGACACAAATAGGCATCCTCATGCGAATGCCACGAAGTGCGAAATCGCGGCGGATGTATCGTCTCCGTTAGGACCATCCCCGGCAATTTGCACTTTTTCTTTGTTTCGCCGTAAAACTGGCCTTCCTGAAGGACTTTTCCCATGATCAATGCCTCTCTATGGGCCATTACCCGCGGTCATTCTGTCGAAACACATAAACCACGATTCCACGGCTCCCGTCTCAACCATGTCATTTCTTGGCGTACAAGCCACTCCCTGGTTATGCTTTCCGCTTTTTCCGCAAGCGTCCCACCAAGCGCGGCAAGGACCAGCAAACCGCCCGGATTTTCGTCAAGCCCTCAGAAGTGGAACACGATCTCCGCCGAAATGGATTGAGGTTTGTACGCTGCGCGGCACCGGGAGGATTGCCGCAGGTTGGGTGCACAGAGTTGTCGGACCGAGAGGCCCGAACACTCGGACTCGCACCGGGGCGCGGAAGGAGCCGCTGAAATTCGACTTTGTTTCGGGCCCCGGAAGGAGTCGTTGGGCAAACAACAAGCAACTCAAGGAGAGAGAGTTTGAGGAACAGAATCGGCTGTGGAGACCGGAAGCTGACCACCATGTCGAAAACTCCGAAACATTGGAGCCAAGTGTTGGAGCCAAGTTGCACTCTCTGATGCGGACTGCGACTCGTCCAGTTGCCCGGCTTTTTCTTCATTGCATCAGAATCAGGTAATTCGGTCAGGAACTCACCTTTAACTCGCCGGAGATAAGGAATGGGGTTGAAACCTGAAATGTCATTGTAACGTACCTTCGACGTTCCGGATCAAGACTCTTGAAATCCGATGCTGAATCACGACTTTCGCTAAGGCTATGCAAACCGTCTTCTCCGTCCAATACATGAAATAGGGACTAAGCGATCCTTGCGGAATACGTGTGATGAGAAACGAGGGAGAACAAGAATGCATTTGGAGATTTTGGGTACCTCGCACGTACGTACCCAAGTCGCTGAAAGTTTCTAGCTTTATCCTGAGCAACAAAGTTTAAGCCGGGCTATGCCGGTAACGACCTGCGCATAAGGAAGCCGCCAGGCGCGACGCGCTCGACAGTGGAAGCAAGGGCTCGGGAACAGGAAGGGGCAGAAACCGGCGGGAATCGACTTTTACTTGAAAAGGAGATACAGGTTATGAAAGCGCGTTTTCTCTTACTGATGATTGGTTTGCTCGCGTTCTCGGCGTCGGCGGCAGATGTAACCGGTGTTTGGAAAGGACAGATAACGGACCCTGGTGGCAATGCTCATGACCTCGCCTTCGATCTTAAAGTCGATGGAAATAAGCTTACGGGAACGGTAACGGGTGCTCCGCCAGCAGGTGCGGAGCAGAAGATCATGAATGGCAATACCGAAGGAGACCAGGTCTCGTTCGAGACCAACGTGGAAAGCCCCGATGGAAACCCGGTCAAACTCGCCTGGACAGGAAAGATCAACGGTAATCGGATACAGGGTACGATGGGTTCCCCAATGGGAAGCTTGCCGTTCGCAGTCACGAAAAAGTAACAAATGGTAGCGTCACTTTTCTTTGTCTTCGATTGTTGAGATAGCGCCGCAAGGCCCGCAACCAGCCGAATTAGTTTGAGGGTCGCGACCACCAGGGACCTACACGATGCTCATTCCGCTTTGACCTTCTATAAATCGGTTGAGGCCAATGAACGTGAGTCCAAAACCGCCGCTTTCCTTGACGGCGAGCACGCTAAGACCCCTCCAACAGACTGGCCAGGCACTCCGGAATTCCCGCTCCGCCGCGAGTGATACGAGAGGCTGACTCACGGGCCTTGTCGAGTTGCAGGTGCAGCAACAGAATCCAACCAATTGAAATATCTTTTGTCTGTGCCTAGAACGGCAGAAAAGAACGCCTGCTGAATCTTCGCAGTCATTGGTCCCAAACCGCCGGATCCGATCAAAGAACCGTCGACTTCTCGTATCGGGGCTATCTCCACGGCGGTTCCGGTGAAGAATGCTTCCGAAGCCGACCGCAACTCGTCAAGGGGCATTGTCCTGATCTCCACGTCATAACCGAGGTCGCGGGCGATCTGGATAACCGAATCCCGCGTTACCCCGAGCAAAATCGAGCTCCCTTCGTCATTTGTGATAAGCCGGCCTTGGGAAACCATAAAAACATTCTCAGCTGGACCTTCAGCGATGTTGCCGTGCACATCTAAAAGCAGTGCTTCGTCATAGCCGCGATGGCGGGCCTCCCGGGCGGCCAACATAGAGTTCAGGTATCCACCGCAAGCCTTTGCAGTGGTAGGTAACATATCGTAGTGAAATTTAGTCCACTTCGAGACCGTCACGCGTATCCCTGCCGCTTGTGCGCCGGCGCCCAAAAACGACCCCCATGGCCAGGCGAGGATAGCGACATTCATCGGGCATTCCTCAGCTAGAAGTCCGGGACGGCCGTTGCCGTAATAGCAGATCGGGCGAATGTAGCAGGACGTGAAGCCGTTGCGCTGAACCGTTTCGCGCACGGCATCCTCTAGTTCCGTAGGACTGTACGGGATTTGAATTTCGTAGTGGGCCGCGGACGCGTAAAAGCGGTTTAGGTGCGCCTTTAGCCGAAATACCGCTGGCCCTTGGGCCGCCTCGTAGCAGCGAATACCTTCGAATATTCCAGCACCGTATTGGACGGAGGGAGCTGAAACGTGAACTGCAGCGTCTGCCCAAGGCACGATGCTGCCGTTATGCCAAACCCATTGAGCCCTCTCGAATGACACGGCTTCTCCCATCAATGGTTCAATTAACGTTATGCAGAAGCGAAGTATTTCATCGGATTGTCTGGCTGTCTTGCAGCGATGAAGCGTGTGGTATCGGATTAACTGAGCCGCCCGAGCAAAGTGGGTCCCGCCACTCGTAGCTGCTGCCGGTGGGGCCGAGTGCCGATTCATATTGATTTGACGCGCATTCTCTCAGCCGGCTCTCAAGTATTGATGGTTGTCTTCCCTCGCCGCGAAGATCCAGACACTTCTCGATTTGCGTTTGTCCTGTGCAAGTGCGTTGCCTGGATGCAAGACGCGATCATCCTCGAATAGTAGCTTGCTGACTCAGCCCGGACGCGAGTGGCTAGAGTTGAATCTCGGTTTGGCTGCCCTGGCGAAGGCGTAAGGCCGATGGGCTCGAGGCAGCAACAGAGAATTTGCAAGGGGGATGGGTATGCAGACAGTTGTTTGGCTTCGCCGGACGTTCCTTGCTTCGGCGGTTCTGTTTATTGCTTCGATGAACTTGGTATTCGGACCGCCTTCGGCACTTGCGCAGGAGTCCGCCTCTGTGTCCGGACGCGTGACCGATGAGACCGCCTCGGCAGTGCCCGGAGCCGAAGTCGAGATTAAAGACGTGGACACAGGTTTCTCACAAACGACAAAGACGAATGGTGAGGGGTTCTATAGTTTCTCTGGCCTAAAGCCGGGTCGCTATCAGATGACCGTGCGCAAGCAATCTTTCGAGAGCGTTTCGGTGACCGGCATCATCCTCAACGTACAGGAAAAGGTTTCCCATAGCTTTCTTCTGAAAGTTGGTTCTGTCGCGGAAACGGTCACGGTAACGGCGGAGACCAACCACGTCAACACAACGGACGCCACGGTCAGCACGGTGATTGAGCGCGAGATGGTTGAGAATCTTCCGCTGAACGGCAGAAGCTTTCAGAGCTTGCTCGAACTTACACCCGGCGTGAGTGCCGTGAGTGCAACGTCAGCTACTGGCAATCTGGCCGATCAAGGGCAATTTGTTGTAAATGGCCAGCGAACATCCTCCAACTACTTTACCGTGGATGGCGTGAGCGCAAACACGGGTGCCACTCAAAACTCCACTCTTGGGCAGGCCGGTACCGGCTCTTTGCCGGGGCAAACGGCACTGGGAGGATTCAACGGCTTGGTTTCGATTGACGCCCTGCAGGAGTTCCGTATCCAAACTTCCACTTACGCTCCGGAATACGGACGTTCCACGGGTGGTCAGGTTGCCCTGGTGACCCGCTCGGGAACCAATCACTATCATGGTGACGCCTTCGACTATTTCCGCAATACCGTTTTGGACGCCAACGATTGGTTTTTGAACGCTGCCGGTAAGCCCAGGGGCACGGAGCGCCAGAACGATTTTGGCGGTGTATTCGGCGGGCCTGTTGTGAACGACAAGCTGTTCTTTTTTCTGTCCTATGAAGGTATGCGACTGACCAATCCTAAGCCGGGTCAACAGACTGTTCCGACTTACAACGCTCGAATTTACGCCCTGAACGCCTCCAACGGTGCTGGTTCAACGGGTTACATGGCTCAATTTTTGAATGCCTATCCTTGTCCGAACAACACTTCTGGAGTGAATTGTGCTAGCGGTCCTCAACCTACAGGTCTGGGAACCACCGCATGTGCTCCGATGCCTGGACCTGGCCAGCCTCCGAACCCTGGTTCTGATGTTCCTTGCCTCGGTACGTTTACCAACGCTTTCCCACAAAACTCACAACTGGATTCCGGCAGCGTTCGCATTGATTACGTACCGAACAGCAAGATTATTTTTTTTGGCCGCTATGTTCATTCGCCTTCCAGTACTGTCGCGGTCGGTTCGGGTCTCGCGCTAAGCTCCGGCAGTACGATTCAAGGCAGTGATACGGGTACCCTCGCCTTTACCTATATCCTCAGCCCCACGGTGACCAACGATTTGCGCTTTAATTATTCGCGTACGACTGCCTTTGGATCAGACACTCCTCCGGCGGCTTTTAAGGGATCATTAAGTGGCATTTTGCCAGCCGGTTTTGCCCAGCCCTCACCGGTTCTGCCGTTAAGCCAGATATCGCTCAGCTTTCAACCGCTGGGATTCGCGGGTCCAGGATTGAATATTGATCAGGCGGGTCTGAACTCCGCTACGGGGCAGTTCAATATCGTGGATTCGTTGAGCGTGGTCAAGGGCGCCCATACGCTAAAGTTTGGCGTGGATTTTCGCCTGACGGACCCCAATATCCATTTTGCTCCTTACAGCTTCGACGCCAATTTCGGAGCCTCTGGCCCCGTCATGTTTGGGGGCGGTGGTGGAGCTTCGCCTGGTCCGTGTTCCTCGACCGACGCACGCGGTTCCGCAACACAGCTTCCAGCCTATATCTGCGGCTTGGCTTCTAGTATATTTGTTCAGAACAATTACCTGCAGAATTATCGCTTTCAGAACTGGTCGCTCTTCGCCCAAGATACCTGGAAGGCCACACCCCGCCTTACACTCACCTATGGCGTGCGGTATGAAGTGGATCCTGCTCCTTCCAGCACCAACGGGAGGCCATTTTTCTCGTTGAACAACTTTGATCCCGCCCAATGTGGTATTCACGGACAACAACCACAGGCCAACGGTACGTTTTGTAACGCTGGCCTTAATCCCATTGGGACGGCGTCCTATGCGACTACTTGGGGAAACTTTGCACCCCGGATTGGCATCGCTTATCAGCTTTCCCAAGATCCGAAGTGGCAAAGAGTGGTACGTGGAGGTTTCGGAATTTTCCATGACACCGCCGCCGACGCTTCTTCGGCCACCAGCGGTCCTTATTCCGAGGCGATTTCGGCGTATCCCACTAGCCCTTTCCCGCCCCCTCCCCCTGTACAGTTTCCAATTTCCACGAACGCTATGTGCGGCAATATATTATGTTCGCAATACCTTGCGCTGCCTTCCGCGCAAATACCCAGCCCGACCAACCCTACCATGAACGCGATTACCGCGGCAGCGCCCAATCTCAAACTGCCCTACGTATATCAATTCAACGTGGCTTTTCAGCAGGCCCTCGGCAGCCGCCAAAGCGCTACGGTCACCTATGTCGGCGCCGTGGGAAGAAACTTGATTGGACCCGTATTTGAGCTGGGCCCGGCTACGGCACTCGTGAATGGGCAGCAGGTTAACGTACCTATCAGCCCGACCTTTGGAGGGTATCTGGTTGTCTTCGGCAATTATGCCACTTCGGATTATCATGCCTTGCAGACGCAGTTCCAGCGGCAGTTTACTCATGGGCTGGGATTCACGGTTGCGTACACTTGGTCGCATTCCATTGACGACGCTTCGAATTTCAATGAAGGCGTCACCTATCCGCTCTCCCTGAGCCGTTCCAGTTCGGATTTCGATATTCGCCAGACTTTGGCTGCCTCCCTGGTCTATGACATTCCCGCTCCTTTTAAGAAAAATCGGTTCGCCAGCGCGGTTTTGGGGCACTGGTCCGCTGCCCCGATCTATCACTTCCAGACGGCTCTTCCCGTCAACGTGATTGCGGTAAACACGGTTATTCCTGGTATAGGAGCCCCAGCTCAGCGCCCGAATTTGATTCCAGGAGTCCCCATTTATGTTTACGGGTCACAATGTGTCGAGGAAAACTTGGCGGCCGCTGGTGTTTCTGCTTGTCCCGGCGGACGTGCGGTCAACAGCGCCACTATAATTCCGTTTGGTCCCATGGCCGGACAATGCACCCTTCCTGGGCTATGTGCCACGCCTACCCAAATGGCAAATGCGCGATGTAATCCAATGATTGAACCCGTAGGGCCCTTTTGCCAGATCCCCCTCAGCGTGAACGGTTCCTTTAATCAACAAGGTGATGTGGGGCGCAATTTTCTGCGCGGCTATCATCTCCAGGAGCTGGATGTGGACTTTAGCCGGGTCTTTCCCATTCATGAGGGCGTCAAGCTGCGGTTTGAAGGCGACTTCTTCAATATATTCAATCATCCTAATTTTGCCGCGCCGGGTGCGAATATGCAGCAGGCTCTGCGCTTTGGCGTTCCCGGAAGTATGGAAAATGGCGCTCTTGGCACACCCGGTAGCTTCAACCCGCTTTACACTTTGGGAGGACCTCGCTCCGTTCAGTTGGCGCTGAAAATTCTGTTTTAAGGAGGAGCGCTTGAAACGTCTGGGGCTTCTTGCTCGACGTGTTGGAACCTTTCGGGTGGTCGCGTGAAAGTACGATATGGAAATCGAGATTTGGTTCGCAGGGAGTAGCGCCTCTACCAACAGGACATCCGAAGACACAGCGGTTGAGGCATCGCCGGTCGTATGTCTCTGTGGTTTTAAACTACGGCAAGCCGAGGAGGGTGAATGCAATCCAGATCATCTTTGCGCAGCAAGTTGATCCCGAGTCTTTTTTCCTCGATGTGTCTGCTCTGCGTATTCGCGGTATCCGCCGCTTTTTCTCAGGCGGCGTCAAAAACTGACGCTCCCCGGAAGATGACCGACGCGCAGATCATCGAGGACCTCCGCTCTCATCTGGATCGGGCTTTAGCGGAAGGTCGGCTCTCAGGAGCTGTTTTGGTCGCGAAAAACGGCAAGATTCTCTTCGAACAGGCCTACGGCTTTGCAGATCATGCTTTCAACGTGCCCAACAAGGTCGATACCAAGTTCAATCTGGGTTCGATGGGGAAGATGTTCACCGGAGTTTCCGTGTTGCAATTGGTGCAGGAAGGCAAGATGTCGCTGGACGACAAGTTGATTAAAGACCTGCCGGATTATCCCAACAAAGATATCGCCGAAAAAATCACGATCTATCAGCTTTTGACGCATACGTCTGGTTTAGGGGATTTCTTTGGTCCGGAATTCGCTGCCAACTCGATGGCTAAATTCCGCACGCTCGAATCCTTGCTTCCACTGTTCGTCAACAAACCATTACTTTTTGATCCGGGAACAAAATGGCAATACAGCAACGCGGGGTTCATTGTGCTGGGCTTAGTCATTGAGCATGTTTCGGGAGAAAGCTATTACGACTATGTGCGCGAGAATGTGTTCAAGCCTGCGGGAATGATCAACACGGATAACTATAATATTGATGCCGACGTGCCGAACCTGGCGCTCGGTTATACCTCCGTGGGGGATAACATGCGTCCTCTGCCAGACGGCCAGCGTCGGTCGAACATATTTATCCTTCAGCGTGGAGGATCTGCCGGTGGAGGCTACTCGACCGTGGAAGATTTACTGCGATTTTCCGAGGCGTTGCAGGGACACAAGCTGCTGGACAAGGAATACACGCACATGGACATGACCGGCAAGGTGGCTACAGGAAGAGGAGATGCGAAATACGGTTTTGGGATGGAGGAACAGTTCATCAATGGGGTTCGCATTGTGGGACATAGTGGCGGCGGCCCGGGAATCAGCAGCAATTTGGATATGTATCCGGACCTGGGTTACGCCGTGGCCGTCACGTCCAATTACGACAATGGAATGCAACCGATCATCGAGAGGCTTCGAAAGGAACTTACAGGCCAGGAATTGCCCAAGGCGATTCACCTGTCCTCGGATATCTTAAAATCCTTTGTTGGGAAATATGAGGTTACTTCTTCGCCCGATGGGCCGCCAGGAAGACATTTGCCTCCCATGGCAATTACTGCGGATCAGGAAGGGCTGTGGTTGGATGTCGGCATGGGAGGTAGGCATAGGTGCCTGCCTCTTTCTCCCGTGGAATTCTTTATCGAGGATTCTCCCGACGCCCAGCTGACATTCACAAAAGATGAAAAAGGCCAGGTCACGGGCTTGACAGCCATAAGTGTTGCACCGTTCCCGCTGAAGGCCACCAAACTGCCTTAATTTACAAAGGGAATTGAGACTTATAAATTTTGCGAGCGCAGACCGAATGGATGGCTTTGTTTGCTTTTGACATACGGGACCGCCCAGGATCAAAAATATGAGCAACAAGCAAAATCGTGGTTCGCGTGCGGTTCGTGGGGGGCTTTTAGCTCTCGCGCTCACCGCCGCGTTGGCGTCGGCGCAAAGGAACCAAGCGCCGCACGTCAAATCTGCTGCTGAGATCGAAACCGCGATTGTACGGATTGACAATCTCTATGCGGCTGAATATGCAAAGTATCCACAAGCCAGCGTCACCGTCGGCGTGGTCTCTGGGGGCAAGCTCGTCTGGACCAAAAGCTACGGTTTGGCGGATATCGAAAACAATGTTCCGGCCACGAAAGATACCGTTTATCGCATTGGTTCAGTAACAAAACAATTTACCGGATTAATGCTCTTACAGTTAGTGCAGCAGGGAAAGGTACATCTTTCCGATTCGGTGAAAAAATACCTTCCGGAGTTTGAGCGCATCCCCAATCCCTACACCTATTCGCCGCCGGTCACCTTGTTGCAACTGGCTACCCACATTTCTGGTCTCGATGCCCAAGCGGATGACGCGGAAAAATATACCAGGGGTCCGGTTGCGGACTGGGAGAAGACGCTGATCTCCGCGTTGCCACACACGAGGTTCAAATATGAACCGGGCACACATTTCTTCTACTCAAACATAGGTTACAACATTCTGGGAGCAGCGTTGAGCCGGGCGGCGGGAGAGCCCTACATTCAGTACGTTCAGGAACATATTTTTCAGCCTCTGGGAATGACCCACACCGCATTCGAACAAAACGACGAAATCATGAAGACGCTCGCCAGGGGCTATACGGTGAAGGGGGGCTCCCTTGACTCAACACAGGCTTCCGCCGAGCTCCGCGATGGGCGAGGCTACACGGTGGCCAGCGGCGTTATGTTCTCAACGGTTGGCGATATGGCGAAGTTCGTTTCTTTCGAAATGCAAGAAGGCCCTGAGGATGTTCTTCCCAAGACAGTTCTAGCGGATGATTTTTCGCGTGTCTACTCCATGAACGGCGCCCTGACCAGAGGCTACGGTATTGGATTTGGCATACTCCGCTATGGAGATCTCATTGAGGTGGGACATAACGGAGGACTGGCCGGGTATCATGCGGAGGTATTCTTTAACCCAACCTCGCGTACGGGGTTCATCTTCCTCCGCAATTTCGGCGACGGTCCCGGTTTCGGAAATGAGCTGTTAGTGGAGGTCATGAAAACACTCGCGCAGTAAAGGTAGCTCTTGCGGGCCGGGCAGCGTGATCGGGAAGCGGCGATTCGCCGTGAGTGATTTCGGTGTGTAAAGAAGAGTATCGGATGGCTCAATCAGATGGCTTTTCGAAGAAAACGCGCATCGCAGTCTAGTCTCGAAAGAGAATTGTGATGATGCTTATGAGACGTCTATTTCCGTATCCTTTTTTCCTCTGTTTGGGCATGGGAATTGCAGCTTTGGGAGCTTCGGCGGCGCGGGAAACCGGACCGGCGAATGTTCCGCAGGGGCAGCAGCCGGTCTCCGAATTCGAAAGCGATTACGAATGGCATGAATCCTACATACCCATGCGGGACGGCGTGAAGCTTCACACCGTGATTATTACGCCTCGCGATTCAAGCAAGCGCTATCCAATTCTATTGACACGAACCCCTTATGGATCTGTCCCCGAAAGACTCATGAAGGAGCTAGACCCGCTGTTTGCGAAAGCTGGTTACATCTTCGTCAATCAAGATGTTCGTGGGAAAGGTAAATCGGAGGGCAAGTTCATCATCATGACGCCCGAGCACGACCCCGGAAAGGCAACCGCCGGCATCGTGGATGAAAGCACGGACGCCTATGACACGATTGACTGGCTCATCAAAAACGTTCCCAACAACAATGGCCGAGTAGGTCTCAAGGGTGTTTCCTATAACGGATTCTTTGCCACGGCCGGCATGATTGACACGCATCCAGCGCTGAAGGCGGTGTCGCCACAAGCGCCGCAGGCGGATTGGCTCGTCGGAGACGATATTCATCATCACGGAGCGTTCACCCTCATAATGGGCGGCGGCGGCCAATTCAATGTCCATCCGTCTGACGCATACAAATTTTTTCTGGACTTGGGTTCGCTCGCGAATGTTGATGCAAAATTTCTGCACGGCCATTCTCCCGGCTGGACGGAAATAATGGATCATGGCACATACGACTCCTATTGGAAATCGCGGAATATCCTTCCTCACTTGCGCGACATCCGTCCGGCGGTCTTGACGGTGGGTGGCTGGTATGATGCGTACAATTTGTATGGGGCGCTGCACGTTTTTGGTGCGATCAAAAGTCAAAGCCCTGGCACTCGGGTTGCCCTGGTCATTGGCCCTTGGTATCACGGACAGTGGGTGTTTGGATATGGCGACTCAGGGGAGTCTATCGGACCATTTCATTTCAGCACGCCGACGGCGGACATTTTTAGGAAAGACATCGAACTGCCATTTTTCGAGCATTATTTGAGGGATGGCCCCGACCTCGATCTTCCCCTGACCTATATGTTTGATACAGGCGCCGATGCCTGGAGCAAATTCACCGCATGGCCGCCGAAGGAAAGTGTCGTGAAGTCGCTTTATTTTGAAAAAGGTGACCGGCTTTCATTCGATTTGCCCAAGCAGGCTCCACGCGGCTTCGATGAATATGTCAGCGATCCCGCGCATCCAGTGCCCTTCACGCCGAAGTTCACCGGTGGGATGGCCCGGGATTATATGACCGAGGATCAGCGGTTCGCCGCGACGAGGCCGGACGTGCTCGTATACCAGAGCGAGCCTTTAGAATCCGACGTCACGGTTGTCGGTTCTGTCATTCCGCATCTCTTCGTCTCGACCTCCGGCACCGACTCCGATTGGATCGTCAAGCTGATTGACGTCCATCCCGATAGCGAACCTAATCCTATGGCGGGATATGAGGAGATGGTCCGAGGGGACATCGTTCGGGCAAAGTTCCGAAACAGTTTGGAAAATCCGCAGCCCATGGTCCCTGGAAAGATCACGCCGATCCAGTTCCAAATGCTGGACGCCTTCCACACCTTCAAAAAGGGCCATCAGATCATGGTGCAAATCGAAAGCACATGGTTTCCGATGATTGACCGCAATCCGCAGAAATTCGTGGATATCTATAAAGCTTCCGACGCCGACTTTCAGAAAGCGACAGAACGTCTTTATTTTGGGAAAGCGGCGCAGTCCCGACTTGATATGAACGTCCTTCCCAACCAGTAACGGTGCGGAAATACTTGTCTGTTGTGCAGCATGTTGGCCTGAAGAATCGGCGCATACGACAAAATAACGACTAAACATTTTTGATGTGCTCTGTCTAAATGAACGAACGCATATCTAAATTTCAAAAAGAGGCTTAAGCGAATGAAAATAACTTGCATGCAACGAGGGTGGCAGCGCCGGAGAAAAGTACACCCTATACTGGTCAGGAATTTAGCACTGCCAGTTTTCATTTTGTGTTTGCTTGTCGCTTTTTTGTCGCCGAAAGTATCTGGTCAATCAGAGCCTGCGCCGCAGGTCAACCCGGCGATTGATGGGGTGCTTGAACTTTTCAACAAAAAGCCGGTAGTGGTGTTAGGCGACGCTCATGGTTTGGCCCAGCAGGAGGCTTTTTATATTTCTTTTATCCGTGACCCCCGTTTTGCCGAGCAAGTCGGCAATGTCGTCATGGAATTGGGTGGGGAATCCGCGCAAGGCATCATTGACCGCTATGTTGCCGGCGAGGATGTGCCCTTTCCCGAGCTACGCCGCGTCTGGACTGATGTGGCCGGGGCATTTGCGCCCGGCGAGACTGTTCCCATGTGGATAGTCAATTTTTATGCCAACGTTCGCGCAGTAAACCTTAAGCTGCCGCCCGAACATCGCATCAAAGTCTGGCTAGGCGATCCGAAAATAGATTGGTCCAAGATCCATTCCTTTAAGGACCTTCAGCCTTTCTTGCGGCAGCGGGACGAAAACGTTTTCCGCATCATCAACGAAGAGATTCTTAAGCAACACAAAAAAACACTGGTAATTATCGGGTTGGGACATTTATTCGGCCCGGGCGGTACTGGCCCGCTTACCGCCAAGATAAACCAGGCTGCGCCGAATGCTCTGGCGATTGTCTCGCCATTCATCGGCTATATCGAGCCCGAGTGCAACGCCAAGTTTGTCGCCAAGGCAAATGCCTGGCCTGTCCCAGCGGTCGCTGGACCGATCGACGGCACGTGGTTGAAGGCGGAACTGCAGCTTCCTGGATGCAATTTCATTCCGCCCGCCCGGGTCGAGCAAATGAAGAAAATGGCCGCGAACGGTCCTCCGCCTGGAGCGCGGCTTCTAGGTGGGGGCAAGCCCCCTTCCGTGGCCGACATAATGGCGGCGGAGATCAATATTCTATCCGGGGTGAAATCCGATGCGACCCTTTACCTCGGCCCGCCGGATACTCTGACGGAATCGCCTATCGAGCCCAGCATCTACCTCGACCTTGACTACTTCAAGGAGGAAGACCGGCGTGCGCGGTGCTGCACACCTGGAGGCAGACCGTTGGATTGGGATCAGATAGTTCAGCAGAATTCGGTGGTCCCGAAGAAGTTCGACAGATCTAACTGATGTGGTAGACGCTCAACCGAGGGACATCGTCATGCAGGGCCCGAAACGTGAATGGCGAAATAACTCAGGAAGTTCATATGTCGACGGAGAAAAGCATATGAGAAGCCCAGCGAGTAGAACTCGTTGTTTGGTTCTTCCCCTAGCCGCGATGATTTTCACGGTGGCAGTCCCAGCACAGAGACCCGACCCAAACCAACCCGACATGTCGATTGACGCCAAGGACAAGGCCGAAGCGATTCGTGTGCTGGCACAAGATATCAAGGAAACTTACGTTTTTCCCGATCTTGCCGGCAAGCTGGCGAATATGCTCAAGGGACGAGAGGCGCGCGGCGAGTACGATTCCGTCACCAGCGCCAAGGAATTCAGCGCGCTTCTGACGAGGCAGATGTCGGAGATAGCCCATGATGCTCATCTCCGTGTTTTCTACAGTTCGAAGGCGCTTCCTCCGATGGCTGCGGAAAAACCGGGAGCAGAGCCAGCGCCAGACCCCGAGATGCTGCTTCGGCTAAAAAAGACTAACTACGGGTTTGAAGAGGCAGAACGTCTTCGTGGGAACGTCGGATATTTGAAACTTACAGCGTTTGCATATCCCGAACCAGGCGGCGACACGGTCGCGGGGGCCATGGCTTTTCTCGCCAACACGGACGCGCTCATCATAGACCTGCGGGAGAACGGGGGCGGGACGCCTGGCATGGTGGCGTTGCTTGCATCGTATTTTTTCAGTGGAGATGCACCAGTGCATCTTAACGACATCGCCTCTCGCAAGGAGAGAAGCACGGAGTATGACCTCGCGCAATGGTGGACGCTACCCTATGTGCCTGGGAAAAGATACGTGGACAAGGAAGTTTACATTTTGACGAGTCACAGCACTCCTTCCGCGGCTGAGGAGTTCACCTATGACCTGCAAGTTCTCAAACGAGCGACGGTAGTAGGAGAAACAACATGGGGAGGCGCGAATCCAGGCGATAGGCATCGCCTGGGAGATCATTTCCAGGCCTTCATCCCCAACGGGCACGCGATCAACCCCATAACCAGGACCAATTGGGAAGGCAAAGGTGTAGAGCCTGACTTCAAGGTGCCCCAGGAAGACGCTCTCAAGACAGCCCAGCGGATGGCGCTGCAACATTTGATCGGGAAAACGACCGATGAACAAGAGTTGAACGCGCTGAAACAGGCTCTGGCTACCACGGAAGCCGTGCAAGGAGATCACAAAAAACAATAGTAAAAGCGCCGCCGCTGTAGGGAAGGATTGTGATGCGGACAATCAATTGAATGCCCAGCATCGAAAAACTGTCGGACTTCCGGACCGGAACAGATTTCAGTCTCTGTGCGGCCTTGTTTGTCAGGATCCGCCGGTTCGCGATTGACCAGGGCATTCAATCATTTCATCTCCTTCGGATGTGGTTGCCGCGTCCGTAACGAAGAGTGAATTTACGCAATGTCGCGCTACGAACAAGAAGGGTGCGTGGTCAATGAATCGGAGGGGTACGAATGCGGCGGAGTTCCAAAGCGAGCGGCAAAATGGAGGGCAGTAAAAGACAAAAAATGTCTGCTATTGGCTGCCCGCTGATAGTGTTGGTGGTCTTTCTCGCACAGCTTCCTTTGGCGTCAGCACAAGATCCTCCTAAGTCGACGGATGCCGCGGCGTCGAGCCGCGCACAGTCCGCGGCACAACGCGCATCGTTGGATCGGGAACGTGCTCTCAGCTGCAGCATAGCCGACGGTTTTACTCTGGCTGCTGTGGGTGATCTCGTGCTTGCGGTGCCCCACGCAACTGCGGCAGATCCCGGTTTTCAGAGTACCGTTCAGATTCTTCGCAGTGCGGATATTACGTTTGGCAACCTCGAAGAAAATTTAATCGACATTTCTCACTTCAGGGGTAGTCCTCAGGCCGAACACGGAGGTTGGTGGTTAATCGGCGTGCCTGAGGTTGCCATGGATTTGAGAAAGATGGGATTCAGCATGATTTCTCGAGCCAACAATCACGCAACGGACTGGGGTGTCGAGGGCATGCGCGAGACGGACCAACTGCTGGATGCAGCTGGCATCGTTCATGCCGGTACGGGAGAGGTGCGATCGTCGGCCCGCGCTGCCCGATTCCTGAGCACGCCGAAGGGACGGGTGGGTTTGATCTCCCTGGCTTCCACTTTTACTCCCATGTCGACTTCCATGCAGCCGCTGGGAGAGGCTCCTGGCCGTCCGGGGCTCAATGCTCTCCGTACCAGACGCTCCATGATCATGACTCATGAAATGCTGGAGAACCTGCGAAAAATCCGGGATGCGCAGCCGAAAGGCTCTCTGCCGCCTGCGACGGATAGCCCTAATGAGGTTGATTTGTTCGGCGTTCATTATCGGGAGGGAGATAAGCCGGGATTCACCTACGAAATGAATCCAGTGGATCTTCGCGAGATTTTGCAAAGCATTCGCGAGGGTAAGGAGAACTCGGATTTTGTTATCGCCACGGTGCATGCACACGAACCCGGCAACTGGAGTGAGGATCCCGCAGATTTTTTGCCTACGCTGGCGCACGCCGCGATTGATGCGGGCGCCGATGAATTTATCGGGCACGGCCCACATCGGCTTCGTGGGATTGAGATCTACAAAGGCAGACCGATTCTGTACAGTTTAGGGGACTTCTTCTTGCAGCCGGCCATGCAGACTCCGACCGCTCAAGACATGTATGAGGAGATGAACAAAAATCCGTCCGAGGTGACGGATTATGAGCTCGCGGAAGGGTTGGCAGCACACCTTTTTTTCGACGATAACGTCTGGTACGAAAGCGTGATAGCGGTGAGCCGTTTTGAGAACGGCCAGCTATCTGAGATTCGTCTATACCCGATAGACCTCAGAAGGCTCCTGCGCGCTCCAGATCGCGGCATTCCACAATTGGCCGCGCCCGCCGAGGCTCGCACGATATTGGAGCGCCTCCAGCGATTGTCCGCTCCGTACCTTACCGCTATCGAGATCGTAGATAACATCGGTGTTATCCACGTGAGTGGATCTCAATCTCCCAATTAGGCGGGCGCGACTTCTATTGCGCTCGGCAAGAAAGCAATCCATTTTGTCGTTAAAAGTTGTTGCATAACCCAAGGGAGGAGGAAATAGATGAAGCGTCGCGAGTTCTTGGCGGTTGGCGGTCAGACGATTACATTCGCGCTAGCGGCCTGCGCAACGAAATCCAGTCTGGTATTTGAGCAGCAGCAATCGCAAGTGTCATCGGATACGCTCGAGCAACGCCTCGCCGGAGTGATTCAGGCCTACGACGCCCAGGGGAACCACCGCACGGGGACGAAGGTTGACAGGGCATCGGCCGAGTGGCTGGCCAGCGAAGTTCGCCAGTTAGGCCTGGAGCCCTTGCTGGAGCCCTTTCCCCTGACTCGCGTTGATCCGCAGTCATGCTATCTGCGCATTGCAGGTCGCCGTATCGACAGCATACCCCTGTTCGACGCCTCCTTCACCAACGGCAAGGGGGTGCGTGGTAGGCTGGGCCCCCTCGGCAGCGATACCGAGATTGGGTTGACGGAGTCTGACCTGTCCAAGCTTACAGGACCCGCGAGCGAGCAGTTTAGGCAGAGCCGACACAAGGCAGTGGTCTTGCTTACATCTGCCAGCAAGCCGGGCCTCTTTCTCCTCAACGCTTCGTTTTTCAGGAAGCCTTCCGGGCCGCCGACGCTGCAGGTATCGAGCACAGAGAGTGAGTGGCTTCGGGAGCAGGCAGAGGTACGTGCGGAGGCAACGTTGGTCACCGCAGTGAGACGGACAGCCGCACAAGCCTTCAACGTCACCACCAAGATAGCAGGGACTAACTCGACGCTGGCGCCGCTCGTTCTGACGACGCCTCGCAGCGGCTGGTGGCAATGCGCGAGCGAGCGGGGCGGCGGACTGGCCTGTTGGCTGGAAGCCATGGGGGGTCTCGCCGCCGGCAAACCCGCGCGAGACTGCTTCTTCGTCGCTATGAGCGCCCACGAGCTCGGTGAATTTGGGATTGATGCGTTTCTCGAACATCGCAAGGACCTGATAAGGCGCGCACACGTGTGGATTCATTTCGGCGCCAACATTGGCGCGCCGCGGCAACCAAACATGATTCAAGCGTCCGACGACGCGCTCGAGCAGTTGGCCGTCGCAGCGATGGAGAAGGAAGGGCTGACCGCGAACAGAAGGATGCCTCGCGGCTCCAAGCCCCTTGGAGAGGCCGGTACCATTCACGTTGGCGGCGGCCGCTACATTGCTCTGGTGTGTGACAACGAGCTCTTCTTCCACAATACAGCCGACCGGTGGCCGGAAGCGGTGGATCTGATGCTAGTGGCTCGCTATGCGAGGGCGCTTGAGACCGTAGCGCTTGAGTTGGCAACTCAGCGCCCGTGAAGAGAGCGCAGGAAGGAGTGCCAACGGAGGAACCAGTGGCTGTCGACGATCTACTGGCCGATGAGACGGGTTTGCACGCTGGGCGCGTTCAACCGTTCTTGATCCAGCCGGCAATCTTGTGGTGGTCTTCCCCCAAGCACAGCTCAAGTTCTGGCATTGTGTAACCATCGCGGACGCGCCGAGAGGTGCCGACAAAGATAGAAATCTGAGCGGATCGGAAAAGGGTTGATCTTATGGCTTTCAATTCTGCCTCCGTAATTCGCGCCGCTCACGCCAACCATTGCAATAGGATGGCGGATCTGGCGTCGCAGTTCGTGACCGGTCCGGCAGAGCTGCTTAGCGCCCCTTCCTGGAGGCCGGCTAGCCTTGCGAGAGCTCAATTGCGTTCAAGACAGTTCAGTACAGGCCTGAGATCATGAGTATGAGAAAGCAACTACATAAGAAATCGGTGCTTCTCCCAGCTCACTCTACGACCGTCCAGATCTTAGATCCGGGACGAGAGTCCTTTTCCACTTCGAGGGCTGGCACGAACATGGTACGGATGGACCGCAAAGCTGACCATCATCCGAGGCGAGCCGGATGAGATGCTAACCATGCTTAATGAAAAGCGCGATGAACACTCGAGAGTGCCTCAGGTACGTGGTCGCTAAAGATTTGATCGATGAGAATGTCCTTTGGGTTACTGAAGTGTGCGACAGCGTTGCGAGTCCGGATTCATCACCAAGTTGCGACTCGAATTTGAGCGGACCGCATTGGCGGAGGTGAACGAATGGATGGTGCTGAGGCAGCAGTTTCTCCTACGTGTGCAGCACCGGTCTGGAATTGGCGACTTTTCTGGACGCTCGAAATCGCCGGCGTATTCGCAGTCACCGCACTGCTGCCTTACGCTTTCAGCCTGCAGCAGGCAATGCTCAAGCAGCACCCTATGCCGACCCCGCCGCCTCCCCCGCCAGTCCTGATCGCACTCCAAATCTTTCAGAATTCGGTTCTGATCGGCGGCTTTGTCGGACTAGGCATGTGGCTTGCCCCCAAAGTTGGGCTCGGTACACCGCTCTTATCCGCCCTGACGACCAACAGGCACATCGAGCGGCCGTTGCTCATAGCTCTGCTAGTCGCCGCATCTTTGGGCGTGGGAGTGGCTCTTCTCGTGATTCTGCTCGATAAGTGGGTATTCGTACCACGTCTACCACTGATTGCGCATCTTGAGGTCAATGTCCCGGCGTGGAAAGGTTTTCTGGCCAGCTTCTATGGTGGGATAGATGAGGAAATCTTTTTGCGCTTCGGAGTGATGACGCTACTCGTGGCGGGTCTAGCCAGGATCTTCCGCACCGGTGGCGGTCGGCCAGCCGGTATTGCCTTCTGGTTGGCTATCATCAGCTCAGCTGTGCTGTTCGGGCTCGGCCATCTCCCAGCCACTGCCGGCTTGATGCCAATAACCAGCCTGGTCGTTTATCGGGCTGTGCTGCTCAACGGCATTCTCGGGATTGTCTTTGGAGTGTTGTATTGGAAACGTGGCCTGGAGTTTGCGATGGTTTCCCATTTTGCAGCCGACCTGGTGCTTCACCTTGTAGCACCGCTGTTTCTGGCGCGAATTGGATGAGCGTTGGAGTCGTCTTTGGGATTTTTTTGTGAAGGCTTCGGTAGAACTTCTTCATGAAATCAGTTGACTATCGTATCCAGCTTCCAATTTTTGGGACAAATGAACATAGCAGCTGGAGGCGTTCTGAACATGTCACTTTCATTCAAGACCGACCGCTGCACTAGCCATGATAATGGCCATGCTTTATCTACATGTCCATCGGCAAGTGCTATCTCTAGCACACGAAAGTTGTGATGAGAACCATAACTACTATTGGAATCTTGGTTTTAGGCGTGCTGACTGCGTCCGTGTATGGCCAAACAGCATCCCAAGATCTGGCTGCAGATCTCAAACCCAAGCCTCATCGGCGCGCTAATCTTGACCGTTCTCGGATTGAGAGCATTCGCTAGGGGGAACCTCGCATTTTCACTTGGTTCGGGTGGTTAATATTGGGGCCGCATCGACATATACTTAATTATTCTTCCTCGTTTCGCGGCGGTGGCCCATTCCTGGAGGATTTTTTTGTGCGCCCAAAGTTTCTGAAGCAAGTTGGCTGGGTAGACGAAGTCCCCGCACTCGTGTGGCGCGCATTTAAGAAAATATGCTGCGCTGCTCCGCTCCTTGCCCTTTCCGTTGCCCTAGTGGCGTTTCTTCCCACCCTGGCATGCGCTGCCGATACAGTCGGGGACTGCCGGATCGGTGCCTACCGGTTGACCGACGGGAGCGTAGTCGACATCGGCACGTCGGACAGAGACGCTCTGCGGTGGCGCCGCTTCGACGGGACCACCGGAAAGCTGCACAAGACCACCGATGGAAGCTGGAACAGCACTCTGGGGTTTACTGACAAAACGGATGGCAAGACCGTGACCTTCTCCGACTGCGCGGAAGGTGACATCTCCTTCAATGGTATCAACGGCCATCGCATCGCCTTCGATGTGAACGAGACCACGTTCGAAGGCGACGGCGTCAAGCTCGTCGGCCGGCTGGTGCTGCCCGAGAGCGGCCACCGGACGTCGATCGTGGTGCTGATCCACGGCTCCGAAACCGACTCCGCCCGCGACTTCCAGCCTCTGCAGCGGCTACTTCCCGCGGAAGGTGTGGGCGCGTTTGTCTATGACAAGCGTGGCACCGGCGGCTCGGGCGGCAAATACACCCAGGATTTCAGTCTGCTGGCCAATGACGCCGTGGCGGCGTTGCGCGAGGCCCGGCGGCTGGCCGGCACGCGAGCGGGCCGGATCGGCTATATGGGTGGCAGCGAAGGCGGCTGGGTCGCCCCGCTGGCAGCGACCCGCGCTCCAGTCGATTTCGTCATCGTCGGATACGGCCTGGCTTTCTCGGTAATCGACGAGGACCAGCAGGAAGTGGCGCTGGAGATGCGCTTGAAGGGTCATAGCCCCGAAGAGATGGCCAAAGCACAGGAAGTGGCCGCCGCCGCTGAGGCGGTGTTCGAGAGCGGCTTCACCAAAGGCTTCGAACGCTTCGACGCGGTGCGAGCGAAGTACCGCGGCGAACCCTGGTACAGAGACGTCCACGGCAATTACACCTACTTTATATTGCCCTACAGCGGGGCCGAGCTGCGTGAGAAGGCTAATGCAGCCCTCGGTGCGGCGCTGGGCGGACAGTTGAAGACATTCAATTTCGCTGAAATGGGCACTCCTTTCCGCTACGACCCCATGCCAACGCTTCGCGTAGTCAAGGCTCCGCAGTTATGGATCCTGGGGGAAGACGATCTTGAAGCGCCCTGCGCTCCGACCGCCAGCAGGATCAAGGCGCTGGGTGCTCAGGGCCGGCCGGTTACCCTGGCAATTTTTCCCCATGCTGAACACGGCATCTACGAATTCGAGACCAACGCGGACGGCGAGCGGGACGATACACGCAACGCCGATGGCTATTTCGCGATGCTCCGCGACTTCGCCCGCGACGGCCGGCTCAAGGGACCGTACGGCGCCAGCGTTGTTACGTCGCCGAAACTCCTGAGGTAGGAACGTCAGGGGCCTTTTCGCTGAGGATCTACCATAAGAGCATCTCATCCGATCGATTCATCATTTCGATCTCCCTCTGTTTGTAGATGTCGGCTCAATTTGCTTGCTGATCACCACCCAACTGTCCGATTACATCATCGGCCTGCTTCTGGCAGCGGTTTAGAAGAACGGATCGCAGCTTACTGTTTCCCGCGGACTGCAGCATGTTCTGCTTAGTCAACGTCGCTTCTGCTTTGTGACCCAAAGCAAAAGAATCAAAGAATCCTTTTAATCCTTTCACCAGGTGCGCAACGATTGGCATTACTGTCCTTGCTGGGAGCAAAGGCGCAGAAGACACAGCAGCCCAGCAGCGCTCGCCGGCAGAAATGAAAGAATTGGGACCCGCACTGTTTCCCGGCGCACCGCTGCAATATGACCCATGCCGGTGCTGCGGAACTTGCGGACAACACAGCTGTGGGTTCTCTCCGAGCGCGGGGCCATGTGACGCATCCGCGTTACTTCGGACTTTTAAATCCGGGAGTGCGCGATTCAAGCATTGTGGCTGAAACTTTGGCTGCTGCGTTCAATCCACAATTGACGGCGTGGTCGCATCGTCCGATCGCCAAAATGAGATCGAGCAACGTTCTTAGCGTGTTGGCAGGGTCGCTCAGATCTCCTCAGCATGCGACAGCCGTGAACTTTACCAGTGGAGGTGCCAAGGATCGCGCTCTCTACATCCCGGACTGGTGCTCATAGCGGCGCTGCACCAGCGGAGCTAGACAAATCTCTTCAGCCGCTTCGTCGGTTCCATTAGTCAGTGGCTGTTTGAATTCGTACAGGATGGCGGCCTTCGTCGCGTCCACCTCAAAAAAGTTGCGATGCTCAACTCAGTTCACACGAGCGAATTCAAGAGTTCAGTGTCCTGGGAGAGGCATATTCCTCGCTAAGGTTTTGCTCCGCGCAAGAAGAATTCAACCGCATTTCTTACCCGTTCGGTGAGTTTGTGAGGTCTGGTCAGATCCACGGCCCATTGGCGCACGACGGTATTGAACAGTCCTTCGATGAATTCGGCAAGGCGAACGACTGTGAAATCGCAAGTGATCTCCCCGTTCTTTTGCCCTTCGGCGATGATTTCACGCAGCAGGCTGACGGTTGCCGCTTCCGCCCTCGCAATTCCAGTGAGCGCACCGGGTCCATCGCACCCGCGAGAATCACGGCCTGCCAGAGCGGACGTCCCACTTCAGTCACGTTTCCCAGAGTCTCGTAAAATCGGCGCAAGCGTTGCTCCGTCGTCGCCTTGATGGATAGCTCGGCGGCCCACTTCGCGTAATACTGCGTCTTTGCTGGGGAAATAACGGAAAAAAGTGGGTTGGCTGATTTCCAGGGTATGCACGATGTCATCGATGCGCGCGTTTTCGTAACCGCGCTGCCGAAAGAGATGCAACGCCGTTTCGACGATCTGCTGGCAGAGGCGCGCTTTCTTACGTTCACGAAGTCCGGATTTTGGTGCCTTCCCAGACTTAGGATCCTCGCGTCGTTTTTTTTGGTGTCTTCGTTAACGCTCACAGACGCTGTCGACCGTCGCGCCGCGACCTTTACACGGCGCATAAGACCTGTCCTCCGCAATGGTGCGCCGCTAGTGGCGCGGCCTGTATTTCGATAGTCACGCTAACATTTTACTTGCACCGAAACCTGTCAAACGTCCACGATTATTCCAATTGGTGTGCCCGGCTTCTTTTGGTTTAACCGCCTGGACACCCATTCAGAAGCAGACGTTACTTGGAGAACTTCCGCACCAACAGTGAAATCGGTAAGCCGACCATGAACATGTGTACAGCGACACCCAACATTGATGGGAGCTCAATTTTTGAGTGATAGGCGGAGATGGGCAGTACGATGTAAGACATAAAAATGTAGACAGCAACTCCGTAGAGCAGTCCCGATGGGATGGCGTGCTGTACGAGGAACTTCAACTTGCGGCTTGCCAAGTAGAAAACTGCCGCAGCCGTAGTGGCAATTAGAAAATGAAAAAAGGCTCCCAGCGCTGCAGTCGCAAGTCCTCCCTGAAAAGAAGACATTCCTAACAGTCCACCAGCGATGCCCTGGAGGAGAGAGACAGGGCTCCTTCCCTCCAGACCAGCTTCAACAAATGCGACGGTAATATCAAGACATCCTGCCAGCAAGCCGGCCCACCCGATGGCCCGGTAAGCCTGAGAGGATCGCGGCGATGAGGGGGATGCCGTTATGGAGCCCATGTGTAGACCTTCCCGATACGGGATGCGTTCGGCTTACAGAACTGCCCGTCTTTGCCTGTGGCAACTCACGCGAGCCTGAAACATGTTCAAAACAAGGTCAGAATGAATTGTGCCAGCTGAATTTGTCTTGTATCCATTTGACTTGACTCACGCGGTGTACACCAGACTACCTTCCACGTGCCTCGTCGCCTTGAGCATTGACGTCTCGCCCCCGTCAACGTCGATCCCTTTCCGTGGTCTGGTTATAGGTTGCTGAAGGGCGAGAGCACGACTGACGATGTGTGAAACACTTGAACCAATTAGCGGCCCATCCATTAACATCTTCGGCGCGGCGATCTTCACTCCTGACGAACGCGAGCGGCTTCGTGGCGAGCTCATTTCTGCCGCACAGAAAGTTCCGAACCTCTGCGTCAAAAAGACAATCGGCCAAAACACCGGGATGGTCAGAGCGGAGGATGTGGCCAATCGAAACCTTCCCGAGAATTTGCGCCCGGTTCATCAGCGAAAGTCTAGCAAGGAAATGCGCAAATGATAAGTCATGACCTTTCCGTATGTGAGCGTCGGAATCAGCGGACCATATTTGCGTCGCGGCTCGAAAATTGCTTTCAGCAAATCATCTGGCGATGGCATGCGACCTGACTCGATGAGTTGACTGTCATCGTTCGAGTGAAGTGAATCGCTGAAATTTCAAATTCCAGGACGCTGTCTCTGGGCGCTGCGGAAGCAGGTCCGGCATTTCCAGCGGGCGAGTCGTAATCGAGTGATACCCTAACCTACGGCTCGGAAACCGCCAATCTGGCGGTTTGGTTGGATTCAACTTGGGGTTCCGGTGCGCTAAAGCACAGGAGCCAGCCTGCGAGGGCGCCGAAGAGCAAGCTGAATCCCAGCGTCTCCGAAAAATGGCTGCGTGCGACGCTGGCAGGCATCAACGGATTCGGCAGCAGCAAGACAGTTGTCCAGCAAGCCAGAAAGAGCGCCGCAGCCAAGGCCGATTCCCAACGGGACGTGCGCAGCATCCGAACGACCGGGTACAGGCAAGCGACGGAGATGAGAGCGCGGAACGCGGTGAGAGCGTAAATCCAAGGAGAACTTGTCCAGTTGTGCCTCCATGCTTCCCAGAAAGTTGCGAGTTCCGGCCCTGCGTAGAAGCGCCGCAATTCGGGGTTTCTCCATGCGACGTAGTAGCCGAAGAGCATGTATAGGAAGATGAACACCGCGACGAGGATGGCGAGCCGTGACAGGATCCAAGCCATGTTCAGCGGAGCAGCAGGTGGCGGAGCTGCGGGAGGCGAGGCGACGCGCCACTTACCAAGCACCAGGACAGCCAGAGGCGCGAACAATGCCGCAGCAATCGCACCTTGGACAAAAATGGCCTGAATCATTCCTTGCGGCAATTTGTTCGAGAGAAAGGCAACAGAGTCGAGCTGACTGGCCACAGTCGAGATGCCGTACATGCTGACGAAGATAGCGCCGGCTAGCATCCAGCCGTGCCAGCGAGACCTGAGGATGAGGTAGGAAAGAACGCCGCCGGCGCAAACCGTAAAAATTAGAAAGCTGCGAAGAAAATTTTCAGGCACCTGGGGAACCTGTTGGTTGGCGGGCAGGGCGGGCTGGGACGCGACCGGTTGCTGAGCTATTTTGCCGAGCCCGGAAAGCGCGCCGCCGACAGCAAAGCAGACCGCAAACAGAAGACACACTGAGAGGATTCTCAAGCCCATGAGGGGAATTGTATGGGTGAGCATGTGTCTCCCTATACCGCGAGAAAAATGACGCCTACTGCGGCGGTGGCATGCAGCGATTCGAAGTTTCGGGTCGGGTTGCGACTACGCGACGCCAGATGTCTCGGCCGCAACTTGTTGCATCTGTTCCAGTGCCACCCGACGGAACTGCGCCGTGCAGTTAGTCTCTTGTTCATACAATTCCAAAGCTAGCCAGCTATGTCGCGAAGGATCCTTTCTTTTGCGGATCTCCTAAGAATCGAACCGCCAAGAGTAGGCACAAACTTATGGAATCGTTGCGAATGTGTTCCCCTCGCGTGGGCGCGGTTTTCTCATGACAGCGCAGACCAGATAATCGACACTAAAGCAACCCTATGATTACAGCTGGTGCAGCCCTTGGTCTTGAATGAATGTGACTTTTGCTCAATCAGGCTGAACGACGATACTGTCGCATTGAGAATGCAGACAAGGCCAGAACGCCTCCAGTTGTTATGTTCGCCTCCCCAAAAGCTGGAGAACACGGTCAAATGGCTTCAAGACGAACGGCTGGGGAATCAGTAGCATCTCGGTAGGAATCAGACGCAGGAAAAGGATCGGTTGCAATCGTGTCAGTGGAAATGACTACGATGCTGCGGGAAACTTCGGTAGTGGGTCAATTTGAACGGGGCAGAATAGTTCCTAGACCGTTCGAGCAAAGCCGGAGGTACGCTTGATAAAATCGCGACATGCGAACCGCGTGGAAGCAGGCTATTGGTTGTTGCTTCGCCATTTCAGCCTTGGTTCAGTGCGGCTGTAACGATGGGCGGCGGGAGAGAAATATGGGCAAACTGACACCGTCTCTTGTGGTTGAGACGGACGCGCTCAGGGAAGCATACGCCGCATTCAACCGGAACGATATTCCGGCAACCGTCAAGGCACTTGACCCTCAGATCGAATGGACCGAACCTGCCGAGTTTCCGGGAGGCGGGACATATCACGGGCACGCAGGAGTCCAAGCGTACCTGTCACAGTCGCGCGGGAATTGGGCCGAAGGAAGTAGCGAGCCGGAACGGTTCATCGTCGCTGGCGACAAGATCATTGTGTTCGTTCATGTGCGAGTGAGACTTAAAGACAGCACGGAATGGCACGAAAGGCGTCTAGCCGATGTCTTCACCTTCCGCAACGGCAAGGCCATTCAAATGCGTGCATTCGCCGACAGGCGACAGGCTCTCGAATGGGCTGGAGTCAAGGCCTCGGATGCAACTGACCCACTACCGAAAGTTTGCGAATATTCCTGGATGGAGGTAAAAAGTGAAATAATCCGTGCTGATGCTGCTAGCAACTGCAGTTTCCGCTGGTGGTTCTTCTCTGTGGGCGCAACACGGCGATACAGCTCGATTTCCTAAGGAATTCCGCAAGTGGGCCCACGTCAAGAGTGTACTGGTCGGGTCCCAAAGCGCCGCCTTTGCTACGAAGGGGGAATCCACCACATTTACGCAAACGAAAAAGCCCTTGAGGGCTATAAGACTTGGCAAGTTTTCCGACGGCTCAGTGATTGTTTATGACTTGCCTGAAACCAAGGAGGTTGCGGGCAACACCATAGAAGGGCCAGCGCGCCGGGTTGATGTCATGGTGAAACAGAGCGAGCTCTATCGCACAACCGGCGGCTGGGAATATGCGAGTTTCCCAGGTGGCAACCCGACCGATGGGAAGTTAACGGCCGCGCGAAAAGCAGCCTGTGCTGCCTGCCACGCCAACCGAAAAGACCATGATTTCATTTTCAGCGAATTCCGCAAGTGAAACTGACTTATTGATTTAACGGTGGATAAACTATAGTCCAATCTCCTTTGCAGGTCTGCTCCGATTTTACCAAGCGGACCTCTTGCGCGTCTTCTCAGGGGCAGTCATCGTCCACCTGCTGAAACCGGGAACCTCGCCGCCACACCTGCCGTGCTCAGGATGCACGACATCGAGACCCGAGTACGCCTTGACGGTGCCAAGGATTGCGCGCGTGCAAAGATAATTCTCGCCGGGCGCTGGATTGAGTTTTTGAGCGATTGGGTTCATAGTGCTGCGCGGGAAATGGTCGAGGAGAAGCAATTTTCGGTCCGCGGGTCTTTCCTCTGCCAAGTTGGTAAAACAATCCGCCATTGAGGTGCGTTGTGATTCGTATAAGTCGACTCTCGATGTTTGTGCTCGCCTGGTTGTCTGCGGTGCCGTGGGCAAATGTCACAAACGCGCAGCAATATCCTGAGAGCGCGTACCAGGAAATGCGATGGCGGATGATCGGGCCGAGCCGTGGCGGCCGCACGCGCGCTGCGTGCGGCGTCCCGAGCCAGCCGAATCTTTTCTACGTTGGTGCGGTGAATGGCGGTGTCTGGAAAACGAACGACTATGGGCGCACGTGGACACCGATTTTTGACGACCAGCCGACGCAATCAATCGGCGCCATCGCTGTCGCACCGTCCGATCCAAATACCATTTATGTCTCGAGCGGCGAAGGCCTCGCGCGGCCCGATCTTGCGGTCGGCGACGGCGTGTACAAATCCACGGACGCCGGAAAAACCTGGACGCATCTCGCGGCGCTTCGCAATAGCCAGGGCATTCCTGCACTCTCCGTTGATCCGCGCGACCCGAATCGAGTTTTCGCGGCCGCGCTCGGTCATCCTTACGGCGCAAATGAGGAGCGCGGAATTTATCTGTCCACGGATGGCGGGCAGTCGTGGAACAAAGTGCTCTCCAGGAACGAAAACATCGGCGGCGACGATGTGGAAATCGATGCGTCGAATCCGAACGTTGTTTACGCTTCGTTGTGGGAGGTGCGGCTCGGGCCGTGGGAGGACGCGAATCAATACAGCGGCACAGGTGGTGGGCTATTTAAGTCGACGGACGGCGGACGAAACTGGCAGCAGCTTTCCAATGGATTGCCAAAAGGCATTATCCAGGCGCACTTGACGATTGCCCCGAGCCAGCCAGGCCGCCTTTTTTCCACGGTGGCGAGCGCGCGCGGCGAGACGGGTATGGGTTCAGAAGTTGGCGTGTATCGCTCTGATGACGCGGGTGCATCTTGGCAGCGCATCACCACGGACACGCGGCCCGCGGGGCGTATCGGCGGCGGCGATTTGCCGGAGCCAAAAGTGGACCCGAAGAATCCGGACATCGTCTATGTCGCGAGCACGGTCACGATGAAATCTGTCGACGGCGGAAAAGCGTGGGCCAGCTTTCACGGGGCTCCGGGCGGAGATGACTATCAGAATCTGTGGATTAATCCAAACAACCCGGACACGATTCTCCTTGTCAGCGATCAGGGCGCCCAGGTGACCGTGAATGGCGGGAAGACATGGAGCACTTGGTACAACCAGCCGACGGCTCAGCTCTACCACGTCATGGCGAGCAACACGTTTCCCTATTTGGTGTGTGGGGGGCAGCAGGAGAGCGGTTCGGTCTGCGTTTCGAGCCGAGGAAACGACGGCGAAATTACATTTCGGGATTGGCATCCGGTCGGCGTCATTGAATACGGATACGCGGCGCCTGATCCGCTGAATCCGGACATTATTTATGGCGCCGGGCGGCGCGAAGTGTCGAAGTATTCCATCAAGACAGGCCAGATGCAGGATGTCACGCCTGTGCCGGTTGGTGACCCGAAATACCGCGCTGATCGCACCCAGCCGATTATGTTCTCGCCCATCGATCCGCGCGTGATCTACACGACGATGAATTTTCTTTTTAAGACGGCGGATGGCGGGCAATCGTGGCAGGCGATTAGCCCGGACTTGGCGCGCGAGAAGAATGCGGTTCCGGCCAGCCTAGGAAGTACGGCGAGCAGAGATCCGAACGCGGAGGAACAGCGCGGTGTGATTTATTCTCTCGCGCCGTCATTTAAAGCTTTGAACACGATTTGGGCGGGCACAGACGATGGGCTCATCTGGATTACGCGCGATGGCGGAACGAATTGGAAAAATATCAGTCCACCAGAGCTTACGCCGTGGAGCAAAGTCACGCAGATATCCGCCTCGCACTTCGACGATGACACTGCCTACGCCTCGGTGAGCCGTTTGCGCATCGATGACCAGCGTCCGTTCATCTACCGTACGCATGACGGCGGGAAGACCTGGCAAGCCATCGCGAGCGGACTCCCCGATTCTCCGGTCAACACCGTGCGCGAGGATCCCGTACGAAAAGGGCTGTTATTCGCCGGAACGGAGACCAGCGTGTGGGTGTCGTTCGACGACGGCGACCACTGGCAAAGCCTCGAGCTGAATCTGCCACACTCTTCGATGCGCGACCTTTGGATTCACGAAGACGACCTTCTCGTTGGCACGCACGGCCGCTCGTTCTGGGTGCTCGACGACATTACGCCGCTTCGCCAGCTGTCGGATTCCATGCAGAAGGCCGACGCGTTTCTCTTCAAGCCCGCCGCGGCGTATCGCGTCAAGCGCGACACCAACACTGACACTCCAATCCCTCCTGATGAACCAACCGCGCAGAATCCCCCGGACGGGGCCATCATCGATTATTTTCTCGCGCAGCCCGCGTCCGGCGCAGTAACGCTCGAAATCCTCGATGCGCAGAACAAAGTTGTACGCCGCTATGCGAGTACCGACAAGCCAGAACCCAGTGAAGAGGATCTCGCCAAGCAGCTCATCCCGCCCTACTGGAGCCGCCTGCGAAAGATTCTCTCAACGACTGTGGGCATGCACCGCTGGGTCTGGGATATTCATTACACGGCGCCATTTTCGACGCGAGCCGACTATCCTATAGCCGCGATTCCGCACGACACGCCGCGCCTGCCGCAGGGCCCGAGCGCGCTTCCCGCACAATACACAGTGCGCCTGACTGTCAACGGACATTCGTACACACAGCCGCTCACGATAAAGATGGATCCGCGCGTGAAGACTACTCGCGACGGGCTTACGCAACTGTTTCAGTTGCAGTCCCGGCTGGCGTCGCTGATGAGCGAGAGCTCCGAAGGCGTAGTACAAGCTCGCTCGGGACAAGAACAGCTGCAAGAGCTAAAGGGGCAAGCCAGCGCTCCGCTTGCCGAGGCAATTACCGCTCTCGACAAGAAGATAGGCGCGCTGGTCGGGACGGGAGGGGGGTTCTTTGCGCCGCCGCCGGCGACGCCGACGCTGGTCCGCTCCAACGGTGAGGTGGCCACCCTTTACGCAGCACTTGATCGCGGCGACTTCTCCCCCACTGCCTCTCAAGTGACCGCCGCTGCAAAAACCGCCGAAGGCTTCGCGCCCATCCGGCAGCAATGGAAAGCCATCAAGACGACCGACATTCCGGCGTTAAATAAGCAACTGCAGGCTGCCAATCTTCCCGAGATTCGTCTGGAATCGAAGGCGCCTGAGGGAGATGATTCGGACGATATCGAGTAAGACTGCGGGGCGGAGGCGTTGTTGGGGATCTTTACGTCGATGAAACCTGGGAGTGGCACGAGACGCGCGGCGATGACGTTCATGTCGCGCTGTGCCTGGGCGACGGTCACGCCGGGCTTTAGACGGGCAACCACAGTTAGATAGTGAGAATCGCGTTGCGCGAGCACTTCCGAGTTGAAGGAAAAGGAAAGTTGTTCCAGAGAATTTGGGCGAGTCTCGCGCTTAGAACGGAAGTGAGCAAAGGTCGCCGCTGCCTACTTTCACGAGGGCGCCCCGCTCAACGGCAAGATGCGGCCTTCATGAACCAACTTGATATCGAGTTGGACAGAGCGAACCGAGACCTGAAAATGATCGTCGGTGAGACGTACGCGTGATAGTGGAGTGGGGGTAGTGATGTTCTTTTTAGTCATTCCAGCGGAACACCTATGTGGCTATGTTGAGTTGGCAAAAAGAACTACCCGATGTGGCCGGAACCCTTCCGGCGCCAGACCGTGGGGGGAGAACCTGTAGTACGGTGAATCCACCTTGTCATGTGTGCTTGGTCGGCAAAGCCCGTCTCTGCGGCGATTCTGCAAAGACCCTCGGACCCTCTTGTGATGCGCAACCACGCCGAACGCGCTCTCAATTCCGCACGCAAAACCGATGGTGCGATCCCGTAAGCGGCTGTGAATCCTCGAGACACGGTTTCCCGTGCCAGACCGTTCATTTCCGCCCACTCTCCAATTTCCGTCGCGGCATTCTGTGCCAGGTCTTGCAGCAACAGATCAGGCCAATCATTTCTACGCCCAGGTGAAGGCGCGCCCTTTTTTCGAAGAGCTTGTTCTAACAGATGCGTCGCCTCAATGAGGTCCTTTTCGGCAGCTCGGGCAATTTTGTCCACATCATCCAAATGATAAAGCCCGCCGACTCCGCTAGCGTCAGGCCAGTCCAGCCTTATCAGCTTCACCCCAGCAGACACCATCTGATTCCCGTGGCAGTCCAGTGTGGCATGGATCAGCACGTCGCCCGCCGTTGCGCGTATGCGGCCGCTGTATCCCGACTCCTCAAAACTACCCGCCAGCACAACCGTCGCATATGCTCGCAAATGACGATGCCTAGGCAGGCTAAAGCTGCAAGGCAACGTTTCTATTCCAAGTCTGATGCGTCGAAAATGCGCGCTGTTGATTGGTGCAAACACATTTAGATCGTAAGGCGAATAAAAGGTGCACGCAAGAACAATCGCCCATCCGGTCCAAACCTCCCAAGTCAAATGCATTCAAGACACCACCATCGTGGCGATTCATCCTTCTAAAAACGCCTCGGACATCTAAAGTCGTCCGGCGGAGAAACTGTCAAGGTTTGTTTGGTACGCGCCGTTCTAAGAGCAAAGTAAGTGACAGTGATCACAAGACGCGGGTTCATGGAAATGGCTGTCGCGATGGGTGCGACCGCCGCATGGGGACAGCTCACCGGTGCGCGATCCGAGATTCCATGGCACGAGCGTCGCGACATCTATCCCGAAGGCGTTGCCTCAGGTGACCCCGACAGCAACAGCCTTCTCTTGTGGACTCGTTGCCCGGTAAATGATGGCACGAATGCGGGGAAACTTGTCGTAGAGCTCGCCGAGGATGAGTCTTTCCATCAGGTGGTCGCCACTACGGAGGCGCAGATCTCAGAGGCATCTGATTGGACCTGCCGCGTGCTGGTCGGCGGACTAAAGCCGGCTCGAATTTATTGGTATCGGTTTACCGACGCCAATGGAAACGGAAGCCGCGTAGGCAGGGCGATCACCGCGCCAAACGACGACGATACCAGACCCGTGCGCTTTGCCTTCGTTAGTTGCCAGAACGCCACCCAGGGAGCACAGAATGCTTACCGGCGAATGATTTTCGAGGATGAACGTGCCGCAGAACAAGATCGGCTCGGCTTCGTCCTCCACTTGGGCGACTTTATTTATGAGATAGTTTGGTACCCGGAGGACCGGCCCCAGGGTATGTATGACCGCCGCCTACGGGATATCGTTCGCTATCAGCACGGAGAAAAGATCCACGACTTTCATATTCCGACCACGGTCGGGGACTACCGCGCCATCTACCGCAACTATCTTCATGATCCGGATCTGCAGGATGCGCGTGCCCGCTGGCCGTTTGTCTGCATGTGGGACAACCATGAATATAGCTGGCTCGGCTGGCAGGGCCTGCAAAGATTCGGGACGACCAATCGGCCCGCTCAAACGCGTAAAGTGGCGGCCAATCAGGCATTTTTTGAGTATCAGCCTGCGCGCTTGTTCAAGCCCAGTGGATCGTCGCTTGACCAGTTTGATCCTCCCCGAGTTACCGACGCGCCGATTACGCATTTTGACGAGCATGGCCTTGGTCAGGAACAGAACAACTTGGCGGCCATTCACAGTCTCAGAGGTTATCGGGCGCTGCGCTGGGGGCGCAACGTAGAGCTAATTATTACTGATCAGCGGAGCTACCGGTCGGAGGAGCCCACGTATCGATCCGAAGCCCAAGTCTTTTCAACCGACACCTTTCCCGGATTTATGCCTGAAGAAGTGCTTGAAATATTGGATGCGGGGAGCGCCTTTAACAGCGGACATCCCCCAGTGTCCATCGTTTACGGCGGCGGCGAGGTTGCGAATTTCCGTAGAGATCAACCGCCAACAACCATTCTCGGGGCTGAACAGAAAGCATGGTTTCTGGAGCGACTGGGACGCTCGAAAGCGACGTGGAAAATCTGGGGCGACACGGTTGCTACGCTTGACATGCGAGCCGATCCACAAAATCTGCCGCCGGGCTTGACGCGGCCCTGGCCTGGTAAGGGATACGCAGGTTTCGATGCTAGCTTTGGAGCTGGGGATCACAGCACCGCTTACGTTGAGCGTGGCGAAATCTACGATTTCGTCCGTGATAACGGAGTCACAGGTTTCGCCACCGTCGCGGGCGACCGGCACAGTTTTTGGGCAGGTCTCGCTGCTAAAGGTCTCCCCCCAAAGAAATTCGAGCCCATCGGCATCGCTTTTATTACGGGCTCGATCTCCGCGCCTGGAATGGTGGAAGCGCTTGAGCATCGCTTGCCTAAAGAACATCCGCTTCGAGCGGTGTTTGTGGGCCAAGGACCAGCCGATGTCCGCCCTCAACCTACGTTCAATCTATTGCTCCGACACGGTATCAAATCTTGCCTAGAGTATGCGCGGAGTGGAGACATTAACAAAGCGCGCGCCTTGTCCAATCCCGATTTGTCGCCGCATGTTTCTTTTGTGGACATGGGCGGACACGGCTATGCAGTCGTTCGCGTCACTAGCGAAGATTTCGAGACGGAATTTGTTTTGCATCCCTCGCCCGCTTGAACGCAGCGAGCGCCCTGATGGAGGCCCATTAGTCTATCGGACTAGACATCGAGCCAAGCTTTGGCACAAGGGTGAAAGGCCCAGGCTCGACTTGCAGATACTTGACGGCGATCCACGCTTTTCTTTCTGAGTAGCCTCACGCACCGGTATCTAGGAGCCAATGCCAGGCTACCTTCTAATAACGGCATCACTCTCCGTCTCCAGAAGTCGAGAGTTGGAGGAATTTGGTGCGCTATAAAAAAAATCGATACTTGGTTCGAGTTAAACAGTCAATGGAAGATGGTGGGGGTATGAGCTGCGCTGCTACCAACATTACCGCCGATGCTCTGGAACTGAGGGATTATGCGAGGCTTCTCGGTGCGGTCAAGTGTTAAGCGGGATGGTGCGCGTCAGTTCTACTGGAACAATGGATACAAACACGTGAAGACTCAGAAGGAATTCCGCAAAAGTCTCTCAATATCGACTTCGCACGCTTCGGATGAACGATGAACACGCTGCTACAAGACTTGCGCTACGCGATTCGGATGCTCGTTAAATCCCCGGGCTTCGCCACGATAGCGATCCTGACGCTGGCGCTGGGAATTGGTACGAATACGGCGCTATTTTCCGTGGTCAACGGTGTGCTGCTCAATCCGCTGCCATATCCAAATCCCAGGCAGCTCGTCGCGCTCTACGGAAAAGCCCCCGGATACGCCCAAGCGCCGATTGCCTATCCCAACTTCCTCGACTGGCAACGGGACGCGCATTCGTTCTCATCCATTGCCCTGTATCGCAATGCAGACTACAACCTCACCGGAGCGGGCCAAGCAGAGCGTGTAAGCGGCTACATGATTTCCGCCGATTTCTTTGAAACTCTCGGCGTGAAGCCGGTTCTTGGCCGCACCTTCCGGGCACCTGACGATCAAGTGGGCGCGGCGCCGGTTGTAATTCTCGGCGGGGGTTTCTGGAAGCGGAGATTCGGGTCCTCCGCGGATATCGTAGGAAAATCGGTCAACCTGAATGCCAGACCCTACACGATTGTAGGCATAATTCCTGCAAGCTTCAGCTTCTATGGGCACGACCGAGATGTTTACACGCCCATCGGCCAATGGAACGAGCCATCCTTTCACGACCGACGTGTTGTGTTCAGCTCAGGGATGGTTGGGCGCCTAAAAGCGGACCTGACACTTTCTCAAGCGAAAGCCGATATAGAAGGCATCGCTCGAAATCTCGCCGCAGCCTACCCCGAAGCCGATAACGACGTAGGCGCTACGCTGGTTTCCATGAAGGAAGATATGGTTGGTGATGTCCGGCCGCTCCTTCAGGTGCTTCTGGGTGCGGTCGCGTTCTTGCTTCTGATTGCGTGTGCGAACGTGGCAAATCTCTTGCTTGCACGCTCGATAGGGCGCTCGCGGGAGTTCGCACTTCGCACGGCGCTCGGCGCGAGCCACAGGCGCGTCATTCGGCAGCTTCTCACCGAAAGCATCTTGCTTGCTGGCGTCGGCGGAGCGCTCGGTTTCTTATTTGCTCTTTGGGGTACAAAAGGCTTCCTAGCCACTTTGCCCCATGCATTGCCGCGTGCTAATGAAGTATCGCTGGACTCCCGAGTGCTCCTGTTCACTTTCGCTGCATCTCTTTTTGCCGGAATTTTGTTCGGCCTCGCTCCTGCGCTGAAAACTTCGCGCGTGAATTTGCAGGAGATTCTCAAGGAGAGCGGCCGAGGTCTTAGCGGCACGCGCCACCAGCTTCAGGGAATTTTTGTCGTCATCGAAGTAGCCATGGCTTTGGTTTTGCTCGTAGGCGCAGGACTAATGGTTCGCAGTCTGGCGGCGCTTTGGAGTATCGATCCAGGCTTCGACCCCAACCATGCGATTACCTTCAGTTTGTCGCTGCCGCCATCTCCCACGACCAGCTCTGCGGAAACGCGCGCCCGCCTGCGCGAATTCGACGACAAAATGATGTCCATCCCTGGGGTGAAAGCCGTTTCCGTGACGCTTGGGTCGCGCCCGATGCAGCATGATTCCTCCGAGGCCTTCTGGATTGAAGGCCGTCCCAAGCCTGTGAATCTCAATGAAATGAACCAGGCGATGTTTTATCTCGTCGAATCCGGCTTCAAGCAGGCCATGGGAATCACCCTGGAGCGTGGACGTTTCATCACACCACAGGATAACGAGCGCTCTCCAATCGTCATCGTGATCGACGAAGTTTTCGCGCGTACCTCCTTCCCGCACGAAGATCCCATCGGCAAGTACATTCACCTCGCGACCTTCAACATACAAGCCGAGATCGTCGGCGTGGTCGGTCACGTTAAGCAGTGGGGTCTTGATGGTGACGCAAAATCGACCATTGAGGCGCAATTTTACTTTCCCTTTATGCAACTCCCCGATCAGATTATGCGGCTAGCTGCAACTGGCGTGTCCGTCGTGCTGCGAACCAAGGGCAATCCTGCCGCAGCGATGGGCCCCGTCCGCAAAGCGGTTGAGGAAATCGATTCTCGCGAAGTGATCTACAACGTCATAACAATGGACGAAGTCGTGGCCAACTCGTTTGCGGCACGGAGATTTTCGATGATTCTTCTAGCGGTGTTCGCGGGGTTGGCGCTGGTGCTTGCCTGTGTGGGAATCTACGGCGTAATTTCGTATCTGGTCGGTCAGCGCACGAACGAAATCGGAGTGCGCATGGCCTTGGGTGCGGAACGCAACGACGTGCTGCTCCTTATTCTCCGCGAAGGCGCTCGAATGGCCATTCTGGGAATTGTTGTCGGGACTGTCGCAGCACTTGGCCTGACACGCTTCATTACCCATCAGCTCTTCAGCGTCAGCGCACACGACCCACTGACCTTTGCCGCCGTCGCCATCCTGCTAGTCATTGTGGCCGTCGCGGCATGTTACGTCCCGGCACGGCGCGCAATGCGTATCGACCCCATGATTGCCCTGCGATACGAATAAACTTTTCGCGCAGATGATGCACACAAACATGTGGGCCCTTCGAGCATTCCTGACGATCGTTCCCGGGTGACGCGTCGTTCGAAAGCAATTCGCCTGAATATATCTGTGTATTTGACTACGAGGTCTTCACAAAAGAAATCACAAGACCACCACACCTCCACCACCTTCTCGCTTGGCCCTCTGATAGGCGAGATTGGCGGCGACCATATCCTCCATGGCGACGCCCATACCCTTATATACGGTGATCTCGACGTCGCTGAGCCGGCCTGCCTTCCGGCCAAGAGCCACTGCTCCGAGAGTCGTTGCCTTGGAGGGATCCAGGCCCTCGAGTTCACCGCAACCAACTGGAGTTGGCTGAAAAGCATCCAGTGTCTCGACAAACAGGCGATGCTCTTTTGCTAGATTCTTAGGGAGTTCGCCGTTCGGTGGGCAATAGCCTACGGAAGACACATGCGTACCGAGCTTTACCCACTCTGGCCTGATGACGGGCGTGGGTGAGTGAGCTGCCAGGCACACGACGTCCGACTCTCGCACAGCTGCTTCCACGTCGGCCGCGGCACGTGCGATCTCACTCCCGGCAGCCAGCTTCTGAGCGTGTTCGAAGCGCAGCGAGCAAATATTGATCCGTTTGAAATCCCGAATTAATGGAAGCAGTCGGGCGTGTTCACGCCCCTGGACGCCTGCTCCAATCACGGTGGCAATCCGAGAATCGCTCCTGCTCAGCATGCGGACTGAAAGAACCGCGGCCGCGGCCGTTCGGATACCCGTAATGTACGTGCCATCCATGATGCAGGAAGGAGTACCGGTATTGGGATCGAACAGGTTAATCAAAGCTAGGTGGTTAGGCAGATCGATATTCAGATTACCATCGAAAACGTTGACAACCTTGACCGTCATTTGCATGCCCTCACGCCAGGCCGGCATTGCTAGGGAGAAACCCTTGCCGGCGATCGACAGTTGAGGGCGTGGCGGAGACTGAACTTCTCCCAACTCCAGTCCGCGAAAGCCGCCTTCAAGGCCATCTAAAAGCTCTTGCAGGCCGAGATACTTCTCCACGTCTGCTTCACTGAGAATCATCACCTGGCGCGGGCCTTTTTTGATCTCGAAAGCGGCCCTACCTGGCTGCCTTTCCACTGCGCTCATTGAAATTCCTCTAGACATCCGTTTGAGTCCCAAGGTCCGAACATGCGCGCTCCCAGCGAGACATCGGCTACGCGGTCGAGTGAAGGTGTTTATCACCGCTATCCAGTATTGCGCACAAATGCCCGCGCGTCTTGCAGAACATTCCTGTGGAGATAGCCCCCACTCTAGTTGATCCCGCAGCCGCCATTCCAGGCAATGAGGTCTCTTCTCCTCATATATCAAACGATGGATCGGGGAGAACGACTAAGTCTTGAACAAATCTGACATTTGCGGGGTCGATTCGACGGAACGGAGCAGTAGAGTTGGCCCGATGTTGACGAAACGACGGACGTCAGGTGCTTGATTGGCGTAGCCGGCACTCGACCATCAATTGCTGCGTCCACCGGAACCGGCTGTCTCAGCAGGATGCGCGTAAACGGCACGCTCAAAGTGCTCGACAACAGAGTTTGCTGCATCATCGCTAAACGGCAGTATCTGCATCAAGATTACA
>Ga0209648_10000051_pt1 | contig 70618 bp, 56 predicted proteins | sample GraSoi2013_115cm_FD_185830 | JGI IMG/M metagenome (GOLD analysis project Ga0209648, IMG submission 185830) | Grasslands soil microbial communities from the Angelo Coastal Reserve, California, USA - Sample 9_17_2013_115cm (SPAdes) (version 2) | ecosystem: Environmental > Terrestrial > Soil >... | reverse complement strand
ATGGACTACGATCTCGGTTACATCGATCTTGAGGAGAAGGCTCTGCAACCCTTAAAAAACCCTTTTGGCCCAAGGATGTAAACTATGTCTTAGGAACGTTCTGTAAAGGATCTCTCCGGACTGTACAGCTGAAGAATTGGTGGAGCCGATGGGATTCGAACCCACGACCTCCTCGATGCCATCGAGGCGCGCTCCCAACTGCGCCACGGCCCCACCGAAAAACCGCTTAGGTAATGTTAGCCCAGGTCGTTGGATTCGTCCACAGAGTGAAGGGCTAGGGGTGCGAATGCGGGAACGTAAGGGATTAAGGGTACGGTAAAAAGTACAATCGCTATTACGAAAGCCGAGATTTTCCCTCTACAGCATTTGCCCGAACGCGTTCGCGAAAAAACCTGAGTCCTCCCGCTAAGCATAACATTTCACAGAGTAGACGCAGGTTGGCAGCGCGCATGCATTTCAAAGGGTGGTAATTCGTGAGGGAGCGAGAACCATGCGATCACCCCATTTGGACATCCTGAAAAGACAGAGCGACGGCGGCTTTGTATGGGTTGAAACGGCGAGCGATATTCGAACGGCGGAAGAGCGAATCTCGCAACTGGCGCGCGTGGCACCGGGCGAATACTTTGTGTTTGACCAGAAGAGCCAACAAATTGTGGCAAAAATAACGAGGAAGCTGACTACTGAGGGGCCGCAATGTGCCGAGCCTTAACGGCTCGCTCGCAACCTTTTGCGGCGGGATAAGAATCCAATAAACAAGGTTTGTCGTGGCACATCAAACGGTACAGTTTTACCCACCCGAAGAACGCAGGGACGCAACAAACAGACGCGTCGAAAATAAGATTCTGCTTGCGATTCCAGAGGGCGAGTTCCGGGAAATTCGACCCCACCTGGAGGCTGTGGAACTGGAGTCGCACCAAATTCTGCATGAGGCGCACGAGATTTTGCAGTATGCATACTTTCCTAACGATGGTTTGCTTTCGCTGGTAGTTATCATGGCGGGAGCGAAGAGCGTGGAGGCTGGAATCGTGGGGAAAGAAGGAGTGGTGGGTATGCCTGCGATTGCCGGGCTAAGCCGCAGTCCGCTGCGCGAGGTAGTGCAAATTACCGGCGATGGGTTGCGAATGTCAGTGGTGACGCTGCGGGAGTTTCTCGGCGGGGCGCCGCAACTCCGCCACGAGCTCGAGCGGTTTGCGATTCTATTGGGTTTGCAGATCGCGCAGACTGCGGGATGTAACCGACTCCACGATGTTGAGCAGCGGTTGGCGCGATGGCTGCTGATGGCGCAAGACCGCGTGAGTTCCGCATCGCTGCCGATTACGCACGATTTTCTGGCGACGATGCTGGGGACAGACAGGCCGAGCGTGAGTCTCGCGGCCGGGACACTACAAAAGGCCGAAGTGATCGAGTACAGCCGCGGTTCGGTGAAGGTACTGAATCGGGCGGGCCTCGAAAAGGTCGCGTGTGAATGTTACGGGGTGATCCAAAGATACAACCGCGAGATGTGATTTCGCGCCACCGACAGCCGGGCTTCCTACGGTGGGTTTCCTACGGTGCTTGTGAAAAGCCTACAAGAAGATGCAAGCAGACTCTAAGCCGTTTACCGGATGGTTCCGCAATGGAGGGGCGGACTAGCGTGATTCATTGGAGGAGTAAGTCATGATTCGTAAAAACTGGCCGGAAATCACGTCGGCGTTCGCGATCGGACTAGGGATGGGAGCGATTCTTGGGCTGGTGTTCGCGCCGCAATCGGGAGAGGACACTCGAGCGTTGCTACGCGAGAAAGCGCAGGATGGGATTGACGAAGCGGTCGCGCGCGGGAAGAAAGTAGCGCGGCGGGCGCAAGCAGCTGCGGATAACGCAGGAGAATTCATCAACCGTGCGGTGGAAGCGGGCCAAGAGGCTTATCGGGAAGCGCGTAACTCGTAGGAGTTTCGGACGCAAGCGGAGCGGGGTTGGGGCGAAGAAAAAAGAGAACAGGAGAGAGAAATGGATTTGCTTTGGACAATCGCGATAATCCTGGTGATTTTGTGGTTGTTGGGAATGGTGAGCTCGTACACGCTCGGTGGATTCGTTCACATCTTGCTGGTGTTGGCGATCATCGTTGTGTTGATCCGGGTGATTCAGGGGCGAAGGCCGGTTTAAGAGCCGTGTCGGTAGGCACGAACGGCGAGCGACGTAGTTTTTCGCTGCGAATAAAGGAGTATTGACGTGGACAGCCATAAACCATCGAAGGATGAGGCAATTCTCACGAACGTGGCGGAATCGATTGGGTCAACGTTGGGGACAATTGCGGCCAAGGCTGGCGCGGTCCAGAAGGCGTTGACCAAGAAAGTCGCGGCCGCGAAGCCGCGGGCGCGCCGTGCTCTGAAAAAAGCGGTTGGCAAGCGGACAAGCGCGAGACGCAAAAGGGTACCGGCGAGCCGAAGGCCTGCGGCTTCGAGGCGTGCGAAGAGAAAATCATAAAGTAGTGCCAAGTACAGCCCGCCCCGAAGTGTGGTACGCGTTGAACCGGATGGCCCGTTACGAGACACGCGACTACAGTCGAATAGTAGACGCCCAGCGGGATGGGTAAGGTTCTTGTTCCGGTAGTCTTCCGACTTCGATCTCATCCTGAAATCACATTATTCACAGTCCAGATTTTGCGGCGGTTTGCCGTAGAAATCGGGGGCTGCTCATGTCTTTTGGAGAAGGGAGATGTTATGGACTTCATGTTGAAGAGAGTCAGATATCTGACTCTCGTTTGTGCGGCAGCTTTGCTGGGGACTGCGCTGCTGGCGGTCCCGATCCCACGACAGGACAATCCGACGCAGCCGGCGCCGGACAACAGTAAGGCGAACAAAAGGAATTCACCAACAGCCGATCAGCAGAAAATGAATGCCACGGATCGGGATTTGGCAAAGCGGATCCGCGCGGCAATCGTAGGCGACAAGTCTCTTTCCACCTACGCGCACAACGTCAAGATTGTGGCGCAAGACGGGAAGGTGACGCTGAAGGGGCCCGTGCGATCGGAAGAAGAGAAAAGCGCAATCGAAGCGAAGGCCACGGAAGTCGCCGGAGCCGGGAACGTGGTCAATCAGTTGGAAGTAGCGCCTCCAAGGTCTTAAGACAGATTAAAAGGAGAAAATACAATGGCAGAGAAAAAGACGGCGGTGTTTGGAATTTACTCGACTCGCGAAGCCGTAGAACGGGCGGCTGACGCGATCGTGAACGCGGGTTTTTCGACTTCGGACATTTCGGTACTGTTGCCGGAAAATCTCGGGAAGCGCGCTATCGGAACGGAGAAAGCCACAAAGGCTCCGGAGGGTGCCACAGCCGGTGGAACTACGGGAGCGTTGCTTGGCGGTGCGCTGGGGATGCTTGCGGGAATCGGGGCGCTGGCCATTCCTGGGGTCGGACCGTTGATTGCGGCGGGTCCAATCATGGCAACACTGGCTGGAGCGGGCGTAGGCGGCGCAATTGGCGGCATCACCGGCGCGCTAGTGGGGCTAGGAATTCCCGAGTATGAAGCAAAGCGGTACGAAGGACGGATTCAGAAGGGTGGAATCCTCCTTTCGGTGCACTGCGCGAGTTCAGACGAAGTGAAGCGCGCGAAAGAAATCATCGAGCGCACGGGCGGAGAGGACGTGTCCTCGACGAGCGAAGCATCGGTGGATAAGGACCGCACGATGAGACGTGGCGCCGGCGGAGTCGAGTAGTAATTCCTCAGTGGAATCGGAAGAGGTTGGAAGAGGAGGAAGCGGGAGCTTCCTCCTTTTTTTGTGCTGCATGCTACGAACCGGGCGAATGCGGGGCGTACGCAGGCGATTATGACGCAAAGGTTGGGCGGGTATGCAGTAAACGCCCGATGGTTACTCATGGGGAGTTATGTTAATCATTCAAAAGAGCCGGTGTGATGAGAGTTCGTGAGCCCGGAACGGGCTTTCAGCGTCCTGATGCAGCTGTGAGGTGAGCGATGGTTCCGCTGCGCCTTTTTTTGGCTGACGATCACGAAATTGTGCGGTTTGGGTTGCGAAATTTGCTGGAGTTGCAGTTCGGCTGGTCCGTAGTGGGAGAAGCAGCCGATGGAAAAGAAGCGGTCGAGAAGATTTTGTTGCTAGAGCCGGATATCGCGCTGCTGGACATCAGCATGCCCAGTCTGAACGGGTTGGACGCGGCGCGAGAGATTTTAGGGCAGGGCTGCCGAAGCAAGATTTTGATTTTATCCGTACATGATACGCAAGATGTGATCCAGCAGGTGCTCGATTCCGGAGCGAGGGGCTTCGTCCTGAAATCAGATGCCATGCGGGACTTGATCGCTGCCGTGGACGCTGTACGGTCGAATAAGACTTTTTTCACGCCCAAGATTGCGCAGGCAGTGTTGGAGCGCCACATGAAGCGCATGAGCGATCAGGCCAAGCACCGACCGACGCTGGTAAAAAAGAAGCAGGCTTGAAGTTAGGGCACGGGCTCATCTCTTAATCCGTCCTCGAACCAGCAACCCGCCAGAAACAGCCATATAAGTCGCTTAAATACGCCGTAGGGTTATGTGAGAGGTAAACCACGAAGCCCTGCGGCTGCGACGTGCTAGGCTCGTTTCTCCATATGAATAATGGGTAGAAATTCGCCGTTGCACAAGGGAATTTCAAGATTGCGGATCGGTAGATAGCCGCGAGCGCGGAAGAGTTTTGCGCCGGTCAGTGTGGCGCCCATCTCGAAGCGGGAGAAGCCAGCGGACTTTGCTGCGATCTCGCATGCATCGAGGAGAAGGGTGCCGATGCCGTGGCGCGCCCAGTCGGGATGGACAAAGAAGGCGCGGATTTTGGCGGCGTCCTGACGAGGGTCGAGGAGGTCGTCATGCCGATCGGTCCATTGGTCGGCGCCGTATAAGGTTTTGCGTTTGCTCCAGCCGCCGCAGGCGATGACGACTGGCTGGGTCTGCGGGTCAGGACAATACTCCACAACCAGGTACGTGCCGTCGGCGATGAGCTGCGTGTCGACGCCGAAGACGGTGGTGAGCGCGCCTTCCATTTGCGCGGGAGTGTAGTCCTGCGCCTGGAGTTGGCGGACGGAAGCATCGATCAGCGCACGGAGGACGGGAAGATCTCCAGTCGTGGCGGGGCGGATGCGGTTGTCTCGTTGCATGATGGACCTGAAGCAGATTGTAGCGGCAAAGGAGGAGCGGCGCTTTTAGTTATTTACTCCGCCTACGGTGTGGGTATGATGCGTGCGCTGGATTCGCGGCGGGGAGAGACAGGTGAGGAAATGGATTGCGGCTTGCGTCGGCGTAGCGCTGCTACTTTCGAGTGAGGTGTTGCGCGCGCAGCAGAATGCGAGCGGAACAACCACTCCAAGCGTTGCGGGGCGACAGACAGAAACTGATGAATATACGAGGTACGAGTTACTGGCGCCCGACACGGCGAGCTTTCGGATCCGTTACGAGGTGACGGCGACCACGGCCGGCGCAAAGTATTATTTCAACCCGATACGGAAGGGGAGCGTAGCGAGCGAGGAGGCCGTCTACGACGCGATGAGCGGAGAGGCGCTCCAATTTGAAGTTGTGAGCGGGGAGGAGGCGCGGAAGGATCCATTAATGGCGGATGGTGACGCCGGAACGAGTTACATCAAGGTGCATTTGGCGCGACCGGTGCCGAAAGACGGACAGGGCCGGCTGATTATCCTGAAGACGTATAAGGATGCGAAAAGCTATTACCGGGACGGGGATGCGATTGTGTTTAGCCGTTCGCTGGGGATCAAGAGAAACAGCGTGGTGCTGCCGGCGGGATACGAATTGGTGGGATGCAATGTGGCGTCGCAGGTTTTGCCGGAGGCGGACGGGCGGATTGCGGTGAGCTTCATGAATGGAAACGCAGGAGAGACTCCGCTGGTCGTGCGAGCGAAATTGGCCGCTCAAACCGGCCTTGCCACGGTGCCGCGACCTTTGACAACAGCGGTTAGCTGGGAAGCGCCGTTCGCAGGGGAAACGGAGAAGGAGAGGCTCTCGGAGCGGGCACATCAGGATCGCGACATTGTCTATTTCTTGAAGGAGCCGGAGACACATGCGTTCCGTCTGTATCACGACTACACGGAGTCGCGGCCGGGCGTGGACAAGTACATAAACGTGGTGCGGGCGGGCAGCACGGTATCTGACCCGTCGGCGTATGTGCTGGACACGGGCGAAAAGCTGGAGACGCAAATCATGAGTGGAGAAGAATTGGCCTTGGCTAAGATCGACGCGGGGGAAGTGGTGGCGCCTGCGGCCCAGGTAGTGGTGGTGCGGTTTGCGCCGGTAAGGAAGGGGCAGTCGATCCGGCTGCGAATTTCGGAGACGTATACGGCGATTGGAAGTTACCGGCTGGAAGTGGACGACCTGGTGTTTGACAGGAGCTTGGGTCGACCGCGGAATGCGGTTGTGCTCCCGGAAGGATGGTACCTGACGGCGAGCGCAATTCCAGCGACGGTGAGCCTGTTAGCGGATGGACGGGTGCGGCTGGACTTCTGGAATGGGTCGCCGGATGCGGCGGATGTGTTGATCAAGGCGAAGCGGCGGGTCGGGGCAGGGGAGAAAAAGCGATAGAAGACGTTTTGGCGTGGCGCGGCGTCATTGCTTGCGGAGCGACTTTGAGGCAGGGCGATTTGGACTAAAGCGAGAGGAGCGTTTTGTGAGCAAACTGGTTCGGTGGTGCTTGGTGGTAGTGATTGCCTTTTTGTGCGGTCAAAACGGGTTGCATGCGCAGACGAAACATACGCCGTCGCTGGAGGAGTCGTTGAATTTGAAGACGATCGCCGGAGCGCGGATCTCGCCGGACGGAAGATTTGTGGCGTATCGAGTGCGCGAAACGGATTGGAAGGAAAACGCGTACGTGCGGCAGATTTGGCTGGTGAACGTAGCGACCGGCGCAAGCTTCCAATTGACGCGAGGAAAGAAATCGAGCGATGCGCCCGAATGGTCGCCGGATGGGCGGTGGTTGGCGTTCATTACGGAGCGTGAGGCGAACGCGATTATGCCGGCGGGAGGCGGGGAGAAGAAAGAAGGGAAAGAGGAGAAAAAAGAGGGAGAAGGGAAGCCGGCGGCGCGTCAGATTTGGGTGATATCACCGGAGGGCGGAGAAGCGTGGCAATTGACGCAACAAGAGACAGATATCGGGACGTTTCACTGGTCGAAAGATGGGAAGCAGATTGCGTTTACGGCGCCGAGCGCGGAAAGCAAGAGCGAGAAGGAGCGGAAGGAAAAGTACAGCGACTACGAGGTGTATGAGGAGGATTTCCGGCAGAACCAATTGTGGGTTTTGGATGTGGGCGAGGCGGCGGCGCAGCAATCGCTGGAAAGGGCGCCGGAAGGGGCGCAGGAGAGTCTGCCGGAGAGGGCACCGGTGAAGGCGCGGCAGATCACGCGGGATCCGAGTCTGAACGTGAATGAATTCGCCTGGTCGCCGGATGGGAAACGCATCGCGTTCGCGGCGACGCATAATCCGTTGCTGGCTTTCGGTGGAGATGAAGATATTTATCTGGCGGAGCTGGCGCAGGACAATGCGGTTCGCAAAATCGTCGCGCTGGAGGGGCCGGATAGCGCGCCGGTTTTTTCTCCGGACGGGAAGCAAATCGCGTTTGCGACCGCGCTGGCGCAGCCATACTACTACTATGCGAACGGACACATTGCAGTCGTCGATGTCGAGCGGGTGCTTGCGCAAGCGGCGACGAAACCCAGCGACGTACAAGACCTAACCACACAATTCGATGAGGATCCGCGAATTGCGGAGTGGGGGCCGGACGGGATTTATTTCGAAGGGCTGCAAAAAACGTCAGCGCATCTTTTTCGGGTAAATCCGAAAACGAAAGAGATCACGAGGATCAGTTCGCCGGATGCGTTTTATCTGGACGACGTGTCGTTTACGAAAGATTTCAAGACATTGGGATTAGCAGCGCAAGACGCAACGCACATGACGGAGATATTCGTTTCGGGCGCACAGAAATTCTCGCCGCGGAAACTCACAGACATGACGGCGCAGGTGAAGGATTGGGAGCTGGGAAGCGCGGAGGTGATTTCCTGGAAGAGCAAGGACGGCGCGACCATTGAGGGGATCCTGCGGAAACCAGCGAACTACGATGCCTCCAAGAAGTACCCGTTGCTGGTGGTGATTCACGGCGGACCGACGGGAATCTCGCAACCGACGCTGTCTGCGGGCGACATGTATTACCCAATACAGATTTTCTTGTCGAAGGGCGCATTGGTGTTGCAGCCGAATTATCGCGGGAGCGCGGGATATGGCGCGGCGTTTCGTGCGCTGAACGTTCGCAATCTGGGCGTCGGGGATATGTGGGATGTAGTGAGCGGAGTGGACTCGCTGATTGCTCGTGGAATGGTGGATCCAGCCCGAGTGGGATCGATGGGGTGGTCGCAGGGCGGATATATTTCCGCGTTTCTAACGACGCACACGGATCGCTTCAAGGCCATTTCCGCGGGAGCGGGAATCAGCGACTGGAGAACGTACTACGTGAATACGGATATTACGCCGTTCACTCGACAGTATCTGCACGCTACGCCCTGGGATGACCCGGAAATTTACCAGAAGACTTCGCCGATGGCAGCGATCAAGCAGGCAAAAACGCCAACGCTGATTCAAGTTGGCAGCGTGGATAAGCGCGTGCCTCCGCCGAATAGTTTTGAATTGTACCGGGGATTGCAGGACCAGCACGTGGCGTCGAGGCTGATTCTGTACAACGGCTTCGGGCACCCGATCACAAAGCCAAAGTCGAATCGCGCGGTGATGCAGGCGAATCTGGACTGGTTCAACCATTACATTTGGGGCGACGAGCTTCCGAAGGACTCAGCATTGCTGGGTTCGAGTGAAGTTCAAAGCACGAAGTAGCACTCTGGCGCTCAGTGTGCTGAGCGACGCTGATTTCCGTGGGTTCTTTTCTGCTGCGTGGTGAGCGGTTCATGCAGCCATCGGCGCAAGGAAAGGATAGCGCGGCGACGATTTGCGCGCGATGCGGCAGCGCTTTGGGCACGTTTACGCGCGTCCGCTTGGTGGATGCCTACGCGTTGGTTAGGCCAAGGCTGTATCGCCGATTTGAAGGCATGCCAAAACGCTTGTGCTGCTGAAACAGCCTGAGAATGCAGCTCTCTCCAACGAGGATCCGACAAGAGCCGCGAAACACGGATTCGCACCTGATGCAGTTCGCGGCGCCGATCGCGAACGAAAGGATTGCACCAGCCGGCCAAAGAATGGATCGCGCGGCGGAACTGACGCGACGTCGCCCGAGCATCAGCGACGAGGCTAGCGCCGCAAAGACGCAGGACCTCGAGCGGCGACGGGCGCGACCGAGTGAGGGGTGGGTGAACAGAGTCTGATTTCGGTTGAAGGGGAGGCGCTAGAGATGGCGGGCATGGCTCTGGGACAACGCACGCTGCCGCGGCGGGTAACGGATCATCCACGGGAGCCATGCTGTTTTCAAATGGATTCTTTGCCACGTTGCCAGCAGAGATTTGCTCTGCAGCGGGTAAAGGTTGCAATGGTTGATGGAAATCTTCGTCGTTAGCGGGGAGCGCCTCTGGCTGGCTTAGTGGCTCAGCGAGCGCGTCTAATCCGGCAGAGACACTGGCAAGTATAGAACCGATATCCGAGAGGCTCGTGGTTGAGTAGGAACCCGTGTTCAAGATGCGGGCGACGGAATCGGCGCGATCGAGCTGACAATCACGGGCGGCGCGTTCAACCGCGTCTGGCGAGATGGTGCGGATGCCGTCAGCGCAGGCATTGATAAGCGAATGCTCGCAGAGAACGTTGATCACGCGGGGAATGCCTTGGGAATAGACGTGGATGCAGCCTACCGCCTCGGGCTCAAATATGGGATTACCATTGGCTCCGGCGACGCGAAGTCTCTCGCGGATATAGCCGTGAGTCTGTTCCAGCGTGAGAGGGGCTGTCCTGCAGCGGATGGTGATGCGCTGGCGAAGCTGACGGAGTTCGTGACGCTTGAGCTTGATCTCGAGCTCCGGCTGACCCGCGAGGACGATCTGCAGGAGCTTCTCGCGCGGGGTTTCGAGATTCAGAAGAAGCCTGATTTCCTCAAGGGTGGCGGGATCCAGGCCCTGGGCTTCATCGACGATCAATACAGGAGTTTGAGCCGCCCGATAGCGCTCCAGCAGCCAGGCCTGGAGGGCCAGCAGCTTTTCACTCTTGCGGTTCGACGCGCAAGGTATCGCAAAATCGTTGAGGATGAAATCGAGCAGGTGCTCTGGCTTGATGTGCGAGTTGAAAATGAGAGCGGTCGGCATCTTCTGCTCGGCAAGCCAGTCGAGCAGACGCCGGATGAGGATTGTTTTGCCGGTGCCTACTTCGCCAGTTAAGAGGATCAAACCCTTACGAGCGCGAACGGCGTACGCGAGTTCAGCAGCGGTGGCACGGGCCTCATCAGTGGCAAAGAGGAAACGGGGATCCGGGTTGATTTTAAAAGGGTTTTCGCGCAGACCAAAGAAATTAAAGATTGTATAAGACATGGCACCGCCCGGCCCGCCTGTAGAAAGCCTAAGGTAGGCATCTGCCCGGCGCAATACACGATTCTCCTATGCGGGACGGCGTATTCAGGGGATATGAACCCAAGACTGCGGCTCTTCCCAAAAGAATCGAGGGCCGCTGGTTAGTTAACTGTCCGCACCTTGTCTGGCCCTTCGACCAGTAGTGGCGTGTAAAACGCGTTTCTACACTTGCCCCACTATGGCGGACACAAGGTCGGATACAAACAAAATCTCTAAGTGTTTGATGGCAATGGTAATCGCTGCCTCGATGGTGGGCAGCGGCTGCGCGGGTGTTGTTATGGGATCGAGTCCTTCGGGGAACAGCGGCGCGTCCGCATCGGGAACATCGTTGCCGGCCAGCCCACAGCCCCAGCCACAGCTTTCGGCGATACCCATGAGCGCCAGCTTCCCTGCCGTAGCGACCGGGTCAACCAGCTCTCAAACCATTACATTACAGAACGGTGGAACTGCCAGCGTTACGATATCCAGCGCGGGCGTTACGGGAACGGGTTTTAGTACTTCTGGCTTGGCGTTGCCGATAAGCATCGCACCTGGCCAGAACATGGAGTTTAACGTGGTTTTTATGCCGAGTTCGGCAGGGAATGTTACGGGCTCGATTTCCCTGGTGAGCAATGCGCCGAATTCCCCTCTGACAATTTCCACGAGCGCCAGTTCTGTAGCGTCGACCCCACTGTTGAGTTCCAGCACGAACAGCCTGGATTTCGGGAGCGTGTTGCTAGGAACTAGTAGTTCGCTCGGCGCAACACTCACCAACACCGGGAATGCAAACGTGACAATTTCCAGCGTGCTTGTGAACGGCGCGGGGTTTGCTGTAAGCGGCGCCGGTGCCAATACCACATTGGCGCCTGGGCAAACGGTGGCACTTAACGTAGTGTTTACGCCGTCCGCCACCGGCAGCGTGGCGGGATCCATTGCCATTGGCAGCAATGCGGGGACGGTGTCGATTGCGTTGACCGGGAGTGGCGCACAGCCGAGTTCGCATTCTGTCGCGCTGAGCTGGGATCCAAGTACGTCGGTGGTCATCGGATATAACGTTCACCGAGTTCTGGCGAACGGGACATACGCGAAGATCAACTCCGCGCCGGTGGTTCTGACGGACTATACGGATACGCAGGTTCAAAGCGGACAGACCTACACCTACGTAGTAACCGCCGTGGATGCGAACAATGTTGAAAGCGATTACTCAGACCTCGTATTAGCGACGATTCCTTGAGTTCGGAGTCGCGCAGTTTCAAGCCTGTATCTCAGGTCAATCCTGTACTTTCCCCTTAGGGTAGATACTGTACCTAACCATGCCCCTGTTCCGTTTGTGAACGCACGACCAGTAGCCTCGAAACGGCCTTTGAGTAAAAATTCCCCCACTGTAGGTGAGGCGGCAGGCGTTGAGGGGGGACATTCATGGTCGGAAGGTTTGGGTGTAAGTGTCGGAATTTCATAAGATTAGGCGTGGCGGTTCTTGTCGTCATAGGAAGTTTCCTTGCAGGGCTCTGTGCATCGGGATACAGCGCTATCAGTACTACTAATCCTACCCAGGCGCTTTCTCCTTCCGTACAAGCTACCCCGGAGGCGGTCAGGTTCGTAGATGTGCTGATCGGCGAGACCTACACCCAGGTGGTGAGAATTACGAACATTAGCGAAGGCGTGATCCAGATTAAGAGAATCATTCCCTCCAACACCGATTTCCGGGTATCGGGGATTCTGTTGCCGGTCGTTGTGGCTCCGGGGACCAGCGAAACCCTTACGATCTCCTATCGGGCGACAGCGGAAGGCCAGCAGGAAGGCGAGATTGGAATTGTGACGAGCACGGGCGAGACAGCTCTGGCGCTGGCTGTACGAGCAGTAGCGACGGTGGGCCAGAGGGAACTGACTGCGAGCGAAGCAGGCATCAATTTTGAAGATGTCGCGATTGGAAGTTCCACCAAGAAAGTATTGTCGCTGACGAATTCCGGGAATCGCGAGCTGAGGATTTCGGGAACGTCCGTTTCAGGCACGGGTTTCAGCGTATCTGGAGCCGGAACAGTGAATTTGAGTCCGGGACAGAACATTACGGTGGACGTAAACTTCACACCGAAAGACACGGGACGGCAAGCCGGCAGTTTGATAGTTTCGAGCGCGGAAGGGGGATCGTTGCTGGAGATGCCGTTAAGCGGGACGGGAGCTGCATCGTCGCAGAAAGCAGTGAAGTTGAATTGGGAAGAAAGCCCTGTCAGCGTGGCAGGCTACGTTATTTACCGGGCGGCGGATCCCAGCGGGCCATACACGCAGGTTTCGTCTGGACCGGTTGCATCCACGGAATATGTTGATACGGGGTTGGCGGCGGGACATACGTACTACTACGTTGTGACGGCAGTGGACGCCAACCAAGGCGAGAGCGAATATTCAGTTCCCATAAGCGCGACGGTACCAGGAGCGTAGCGGTTAAGTAGCTAGCGGGGCGCCGCCAACCTGCGATAGAAAGAAGATTCCTTCCATCGTGACGCACGAAGGGGGATAAGCGGAGAGCAGTCGTCGCCGCTTCCCTGTAGTTACCTTCGAAAATAAAAACCAGAGTAGGCGCGGGCGCTAAGTTCGGGGTGCGTGGGCACAAGCAGCCTGAGCTCGTATACGGGCCACTCCGACTGCAGTTCGTAGCCGAGCGCGTGCATTCCCGCGACCAGGGCCGTGCGGCTGTGAAGTTTGCACGGAACGAGGTAGGAGCGGTTGTCTTGCACGGTGATCAAGTCTGGACCGCTGGAACAGGGAGTGCGGTTAATAAAGACGTGCTTTGGAAGATCTTCGAGAGAGGCGAGGATTGTGTGAACAGGCTCTTCGAAATAGTGCAGCGAGCCTGAAGTAATGAAGACATCGGAGCCACTGGCTTCAGCGAGAGTGTTGGTGAAGCGAATGCGGGTTTCAGCGCGCTCGGCAGCGAGTTTTTCTCCCAGCAAGTTCTTGACGGGCAAATCATACACAGTCCAAAGAAGCCCCGGCGAAAAGTTTATTTTGCGCTGGTAGGAGTAAAACAGGTTTCCGACATTGCCGCCGAAATCGAATACGCGACGCAGTCCAGAGGCGAGCAGGACAAGGTGGAAGAGAACGGCGTAGTCACTCTCGCGCACGGTTTCCGACATGGATGTGTGGAAGCGGACATCATCTGGATGTTCATGGCCGGCTTGAATATATTTCGAGGCGGAAGCTTGAGCTGCTGCGAAGGAGGGGAAAGCGCGCCGGAAGCCCAGACACATCTCCAGCGGTGTTCGCGTGACAGGATTGGAGCGAAGGCGAATGATGAATTTCCGGCCAGCGGAGCGGGCGCCGAGAAAAGTGAGAAACGATGCGAGCGCCCGGATCTGATAAATACGGAGACGCAAGAGAAGGGAAGGGCGAGACACGGTTGTCGGTTCGACGGTCCGCCACGCCGCTTCGTTTGCGGCCGGCATCGGCAGGTGCGGATGGCAGTTAGGTTCGGAAATTATATTTTGCCTCAATGCGTATAGACGCGACTGAGAATCTTCTTAAAGATGACACCGCCGGCACTGGAGTGGTCTTCCCCGGCGGGCTGAGTATCGCTAGTCCGAGGCGCAAAGGCTGGGAGGGGGTCGCCGGCGTCCTCTAGGAAGTTGAATTCAGAGATTTTACGATCTGGGTTTGCAGCAATTTGCACGAATAGATGACGAAGCTGACCGATCATGCGATTCACGGTGGCCGCCTCGTACAACTCGCAATCATATTCGCAGGATAGTCGCCAGCCATCGGACCGCTGCACCATAAAAAAATTCAGATCGTAAATGGCGCCGGGCGACTTGGACGGCACGGGATGCATTGACAGCCCGGCAAACTGAAGCGGCTTCACGAAATCACGCTGATAAATGAAGTTGATACTGTAGATGGTTGGCCGATTGGGGTCGCGCTTTAGTCGCAACGCTTCAACTACATGTTGAAAAGGAAGTTCCTGATGCGCCATACCCTCTTCTACAGTCTGTTGGACACGCGCAAGCAACTCGAAAAACGTGGGGTCGCCAGAGAGATCGCTGCGCAAGATAATCGTATTGATGAAAACGCCGATTAGCGGCTCAAGTTCGACGCGATCACGACCGGCCAACAGCGTGCCGACATAAATGTCGTGCTGGCGAGTGTAGTGCGCGATCAGGACTTTCAAAGCTGTCAAAGCTAGCGTATAGAACGTGCAGCCGCGCTTTCTGGACAATTCGACGAGCGAATCCGTTACGGAGACTGGAAGCACGACAGAAAGGATGTACGCTGGATGCGCTTTCGTCGCTGAACGGAGATGGTCGGGTGGGATTTCGCATGGCGGCAGATTGGCAAGTTTGTTTTGCCAGTATGAGCGGAGCGGCGCGGGGTTCGACCCTTCGCCCCGCTCATTTTTCCAAATCGCATAATCGGCATACTGAAGCGGGAGGTCAGCTGCCGGTCTTTGGTCTTTGGAGAATAGTGCTGCGTAGTGGATAGCCACCTCATCGCTGAAGACACCAATGGACCAGCCGTCGGAGACGATGTGGTGAATGGTGACCAAAAACATGTGATCTTGCTCGGCCAGTTTGAGAAGCCGGACCTTGAGCAGGGGCCCGGTCTTGAGATCAAAGGGCATAGAGGCGTCTGCGATGGTTCGCCGCTCTTCTTCCGCGTCACGAGCGTCGGGGGCAAGGTGACTGATATCGTCCAGAGGTAAGGGGATCGTTCCCTCGGCATGGACGATTTGGGCGAGAGAGCCCTCGACTATCGCGAAACTGGTGCGAAGAATTTCATGGCGCCGAAGGATTTCATTGACGGAGCGCTCCAGGTTAGAAACATCGAGAGGTCCCAAGATGCGAAAGCGCACGGCGATATTCCAGCAAGGGTTTCCAGGTTCGAGACGGTCGAGATACCAAAAGGATTGCTGCGCTAGGCTTGTCGGAAAACGGTACAGGGGCTCGCCCAACGTGCCGATTGTCACGGCAGCCGGAGTAAGGGAACGGATCGTGCCTCGGACATCCATATCACGTGGCTTGGGGCGCGGCATTGAGCTGGTATTGCTCACGGGGAACGCGCGCGATCTTTTCTGGACTGCCATTGGATTTACTGCCCTCAGAAGCACCGGTATCAAGTTCGGCGGCAAGTCCCGCAACGGTTCGCAATCGAAGGATTTGCTGCGGCGCGAGTGTGATGCCGACAAGCGCAGCACGCGCAATGATCTGAAAGAGATGAATGGAGTCGGCACCGAGATCAAACAGGCTGTCAAGCACGCTCACACGGTCAAGGTGAAGAACCTCAGCGCAAACGGCGGCGAGTTTTGCCTCCGTGGCTGTGCGAGGAGCGATGAACAGATTCTGCTCAGGAAGGCTTAACGCATCCAAGCGGACCAGGGCTTTGCGATCCACTTTGCCGTTCGGTGTATGCAGCAACGCTGGCATAAAAACGAACACGGAAGGGACCATGTATTCGGGAAGGGAAGCGGCGACCCAGCTTCGTAAGTCTTCGGACGAGCACTTTTGAGGCTGTTGCGGAACGCAATAGGCCACCAGACGACTGGAGCCGGGTTCATCTTCTTGCGCGGCGACGACGCACTCACGTATCTCGGGGTTCCGCGCGAGTATTGATTCGATTTCGCCTAGCTCAATGCGGAATCCACGGATCTTGACTTGGTTATCCAGCCGTCCCAGGAATTCCAGTTTTCCATCGGGGCGATAGCGAACCAAATCACCGGTCTTATAAAGGCGATCGCCGGGTTGTTGGGCGAACGGGTTTGGAAGGAAGCGCTCTGCGGTCAGTTGCGCATTTCTGAAGTAACCCTTTGCAACGCCGTCGCCGCCGATATAAAGCTCACCTGGCACACCGATGGGCAGCGGTTGTTGGTTGGCGTCGAGGACATAAAAGCTGGTGTTATGTATCGGAGGGCCGATCGTGACGGGGACATCTCCCGCTTCGACGCGCGATGTAGCGGACCAGATGGTTGTTTCCGTCGGGCCGTACATGTTCCAGAGCTCGCCGCGCGTCACGAGTTCATTCGCAAGCTTGCGCGGCAGGACTTCACCACCGCATAGCATTTTTAGCCCAGGACAGCGGGGCCAGCCGACTTCGAGAAGCAAGCGCCAGGTGGCCGGCGTAGCTTGCATTACAGTAGCTTTCGATTCGTTCAACAGTTTGATCAAGAGACGCGGGTCGAGGGCCGTCTCGCGGCCCGCAAGAACGACTTGCGCACCGGTTATGAGCGGAAGGAAAAGCTCAAGCCCAGCGATATCGAAGGATAGGGTGGTCACCGCGAGCAGACAGTCGCTCTCATGAAGGCCCGGCGTTTCGCGCATAGAGCAAAGCAGGTTGACGACATTACGATGGGTTACTTCAACGCCCTTCGGCTTTCCCGTGGAGCCCGAGGTGTAGATCGTGTAGGCGATGGACGTAGAGTCTAGATTGATTCCGGGGCAGGTATCTGGCTCACGCTCGATGAGTACCCAATCGCGATCAAGACAGACCGGACGTGTGTCAAAGATGGGGAGATGCGTGAGAAGCTTTGAATGGGTTACGAGAGTCGCCAGCGACGAGTCCTCTATGATGAACGCGATTCGATCACGCGGATATGCTGCATCGAGTGGCAGATAGGCTGCACCGGCTTTCCAGATACCAAGCAAACCTACAAGCAGGTCAAGGGAACGGTCGAGCGCGATGCCGACGAGCGAGCCTGGGGCCACGCCGATTTTAATCAGATGCCTGGCGAGCTGGTTGGCGCGCTGGTCGAGCTGCGCATAGGTAAGACTGCGCCCCTCGAATGAGACCGCGACGGCAGTTGGATTATGTGCAGCTTGCTCCTCGAAGAGTTCGTGAACGCACTTGTGACGAGGATATTCGCGCTTCGTGGCGTTCCAGTCCTGAAGGATCTGGCGAAGTTCGGCATCGCCCAGAATTGGGAGGCGATCGACTTCCTGGTTCAGGTCGGCAGCCAGTCCTTTCAGCAACGTTTCAAAGTGGGTGAGCCAGCGCGCAATCGTTTCGCGATCGAACAGATCGGAATTGTAATCACAGTCAATGAGCAGGCCCTGATCGGATTCGACGATGTTGAGGAACAGATCGAAATTCACCGCGGCCTTTGGATTGGGATCAACTTCCACTTGTAGGTCAGGGAAGTTGAGATTGGCGCCGACCTTTTCGAGATTGAACTGTACCTCGACAAGAGGCAGCCGGCTTGGATCGCGATGCAGTTTTAGTTTGCGGACTAGAGTGCCGTAGGTATAGGACTGATGATCGTACGCGTCGAGAACCACACGCTTCACCTGCTGGAGCGTTTCGGCAGCCGACTGGCCCTCAATGAGATGGACGCGAATCGGAAGAAAGTTCACGCAATGACCGACGAGTGTGCCGTTTTCCAGCAACGATTGCCCGGCTGTGGGAATGCCGATGACGATGTCGCTCTGTCCAGTCAAGCGACGCAGGAGCGAAGCGAAGCCGGTGAGGAGAGTGGCGAACAGAGTGCAGCGCTGCTTGGCGCCGGCTTGCCTGATGTGTTTGCACGTGGGGGCGTCGATTCGCGCGCGGTACGTTGCGCCTTTGAAGGACTTGATGTGAGGGCGGGGGCGATCCGTGGGTAAGTCGAGCACAGGAGGAATTTGCTCAAATCGCTTGAGCCAATATGCGGCGACCTCGCCATCGTTTGCATTTTGCGATTGCCGCCGGGCGTATTCGCTGAACTGCAAAGGAGTGGGCAAGGATGGGCTCGTTGCGTTGCGGCGAGCTTTGTACAGCGCGCTGAGTTCGGCTAAGAGAACATTGGTCGACCAACCATCGCAGATGATGTGGTGGCTTGTGAAGAGGAGCGCATGAAGTTGGGCATCAAGACGGAAAAGCCGTGCGCGAACGACAGGCCCATTGATGAGGTCGAAGGGTGTGGAAGCTTCTTCCTGCTTGGCGTTTTCCAGGGCCGCTGTGTGTTCGGATGGCGAAGCGGAGGTCAAATCGTCGAAACGCACCGTAGGTTGGCTCTGCGGAGAAAAGTGAAGCGAATTTCGCTCGGGAATAATCGTTGCCCGCAAGGCTTCATGGCGATTGACGAGATCCTGCAGGGAGTCGCGCATGGCTTGCGCGTCGAGCTGCCCACGCATGAGCAGAGTAAAGGACTCGTTAAAGGCGCAGGACGCATCGTCGCCCAATTGAGCCGACAGCCAGATCTCCATTTGCGCTTCGGTCAGCGGAACTTCGATGGCGGGCGCCGGATTCTGAACGGCGGTTTCCAGGGTAATGGCGGAACGGTTTTCATTTCCCTCAGAGGCCAGTCCTGACTGTTCTGGGAAAATTCCACCGGCCTGCATTTCCATTATGGATTCGTCAAATGCGCGGACTATCGCGGCAATATCCGCATCGGAGTGCGAGGTGGTCAGGAAACACGGGAAGCCTTCGAGGAGATAGATGCCCTTTTCACGGAGGTGATAATGGAGCAGGCTGCCCAACGGAAAATCGGCGGGGAAGCTGAAATAGAAAATGCTACCGAAAGTCTCGATGCGAGTGGGAACATTGTTTTTTTCGAGAAGTGCATTGAGGGCGCTCACGAGCGATGTGGTCTTGGCTGTGAGCTGTTGCTGAAGCTGCGGACCCTCCTCGCGAAAATGCTGTAGCACAGCCTTGACGGCAGCAAGGGTTAGCGGGTGGCGGTGGAACGTACCGGCAAAGAACGTCACGCCGACAGACGGGTAAGAATCATCGCCGAACTGCCATGCGCCGCCATCGAGCGCATCCATGAACTGACCCTTGCCGGCGAGAACGCCGATGGGCATGCCGCCAGCAAGAACCTTCCCATAAGTGGCCAGATCAGCGCGAATGTCGAACAAGGCCTGGCAGCCGCCTGGATGAACACGGAACCCGGTGACAACTTCATCGAAGATCAACGCGGCACCGGAGTCTTGAGTAATTTGGCGAATGTCACGCAGAAATTCGCGAGGCTGGAGGTTGGGATGGCGACTCTGGACCGGCTCGACGAGAACAGCCGCGAGTTCGCGCGCATGCGAACGAATCCACTCCAGCGATTCCGATGTGCCGTAGTCGAGCACGACGACGTTGCCCACGCTTTCGCGTGGGATACCAGGGGCGACCGGCAACGAGCGGGGCGTGTCGGCGGCTTTGACGCCTTTTACCAGGACTTCGTCGAACATACCGTGATATGAGCCGGCGAACAGCACCACTTTGCTGCGGCCTGTGACGGTGCGCGCCACGCGCATGGCGGCGATGACTGCTTCAGAGCCCGTGTTGCAGAAAGTCATGCGCTCGTTGCCAGTCATTTCGCAGAACATTTCTGCAACTTCACCGGCGAGCGGCGTCTGAGGCCCAATCTCGAATCCCTCGCGAAGCTGGTGTTCGATGGCGCGCTCTACAAAGTCGGGGCGGTGGCCGAGCATGATGGGGCCGAACCCGTTCAGAATGTCGATATATTCATTTCCGTCGACATCCCAAAGGCGTGGGCCTTTCGAACGGACGGCGAAAATGGGATAGACCATCTCTTTCCACTGCGAGCGGAAACCGGAAACGACTCGCGGATCAGCGAGGTGGGAGCGGTATTGCTGAGTCATGCTTTTGGATTTTGCGGTGCGCTTTGCACAGCGCTCAATGAGCTGCTGGATGTGCCTCTGCTGACGTTCGGTGATCTTCCCCGAGCTTCCTTTCTGGGGCGGTTTGTAAGGGCCGAAGGGTTTAAACTCACGCGCTTCCTGTGGCGCTTGGATGAGCGGGGGTGGAGCAGCAGAGATTTTCGCAATCGGTGTTGCGGCGGCTGCCGCCGATTCATTCTGCTGCTTCGCGGCCGCTGGTTCTGAGGGAACGCCTCGTAATGCGTCGAGCTGCTTGGCGAAGAGTTGGTTCATCGTTTGGAGTTGCTCACGCATAAGGCGCTCGACGGCGGACTCAGGCGGGCCGTCAGGGCGGCTCGACAACATTGCCGGTTGGGTTGTCGACGGAGTTTCAGGGACATTAGTATTAGAAGTTGTCGCGACGTCAGGCAGGAGTTCGCGCCGCGGAGGCACTTCCTGAGCGAAAGCGTTGGCGGGCAACTGGCTGTCGATGAATTCGGACAGCGATTTCAGGGATGACAGGTCGCCCAAGAGTTGGCGGAACGTAATCTTCAAATCGAATTTGCTGTGCAACGCCTGCGTCACCTGTGTGAGAAACAGCGAGTCGAAACCCATCTCAAGAAAAGTGGATGACGCGTCCGATGCGGCAATTCGCGCGCCAGAAAGGTCAGCGAATATTTCAGACACGATTGCCGAGATGACAGTGATGCGACCATCGGGTGCGGGTTGGTGATCGGAGGTTGGGTCTTTCGAACTGTGAGTCACGTGCTGAGTCTCCTCAACGGGCATGTCACCGCGTGCTGCTTCCATCACGCGGACTGGATTAATTTCGGAAGGCATCTGCGCTTGGAGCGACGGCGCGTCCAACCAAAACCTTTTTCGCTCGAATGGATACGTGGGGAGGGAAATTCGCCTGCGGCGTTCGCCGGAATGAAGGGCTTCCCAGTTTGGTTGTAATCCAGCCGCCCAGAGCGATCCTACGGCGTTGAGCAGGTCGATGGAGCTGTTTTCCCCCGACGATGGATCGCCAAAGGAGGAGACGATCGTCACAGAATTTTGGGGAGGGCTGCCTGTGTTGCCATTTCCGCGAGGCACATGTTGTCTCGCCAGAGTGCTCAGCACGTTGCCGGGACCAACCTCAAGCAAGGCCGCTACAGTCTCCTTTAGCAATTCCCGAACTCCAGCGGAAAAGTGCACTGGAGCGCGCAGGTGGCGAGCCCAGTACGCAGGGTCAGTTGCTTCTCTGTCGCTAATCCAAGTCCCTGAAACGCAGGAGACAAAAGGAATCTGCGGCGAGCGAAGAGGAAGTTGCGCCACGCAAGAAGAAAACTCATCCAAAATGGGATCCATCATCGGAGAATGGAAAGCGTGAGAAGTTACCAGGCGTCGAGTCACCACGCCTTCATTTTTCAGTTCGGTTTCCAGGGCATCGAGCGCGTCAAAAGGACCAGAAACGACACACAGGGAAGGTGCATTGATAGCCGCGATTGCTACGTGGCTGTTGAGTCGCGCGCGAATCTCCGACTCGGGCAATCGCACGGAGAGCATTCCACCCGGCGCAAGTTTTTGCATCATGCGACCGCGCGCAGCGACTAGGGCGAGCGCATCTTCCAGAGAAAAAACACCCCCGATACAGGCAGCTACGAATTCACCCACACTATGGCCCAGCATCCCTTGCGGGTGAATTCCCCAACTCATCCAAAGCTGCGCGAGCGCGTATTCGACGCTAAAGATAGCCGGTTGCGCCATAGCTGTGTCGGTGAGACGACGCTTCTCTGCTTCGGACGCGTCATGAGGCAGATAGAGCAGCGGAAGAAGGTCCTCGCCAAGGTGCGGCCTGAGGATTTCACAGCAGCGATCGACCCACTGGCGGAAGATGGGCTCGGACTCGTAGATTTGCCGGCCCATGTTGGAATGCTGAGAACCTTGCCCAGGAAAGAGGAAATAAACAGCTGCGGAGTCGTTAGTGGTGAAGCGGGTTTGTACACGCTTACGGTCGCGTTGCGCGAGCACCTCAATCGCATCAGAGATATTGCGGACGACGGCGGAACGGCGGTAAGGGAATTTGCGGCGACCGATTTGCAAAGTCCACGCAACGTCGGCAAGGCATAGGTCCGGGTGAGCTTTCAAATGTTCGACGAGATTGTCGGTAGCCCTTTCAAGAGCCTGCTCGGAGCGTGCCGACAATACCAGCAAGTGTGAAGGACGAGGCGAGTCGACGGAAGTCTGTACCGGCGGCTCTTCGAGAATGACATGGGCATTTGTGCCACCCACCCCGAAAGCGCTGACTCCCGCTCTTCTGGGCGATTCCTGCGACTTCCACTCTGTAAGCTTGGTATTTACGTAGAAGGGGCTGTTTCCAAGATCAAATTGCGGATTTGGCTCTCGAAAATGCAGAGTCGGGGGCAAAATCTTGTGGCGCAGAATGTTTGTTGCATTGATCAGCCCGGTCACGCCGGCCGCGACGTCCAGATGCCCAACATTGGTCTTGGCAGTCCCGATCGCGCAGAACTGCTTAGCTCCTGTTTTTGTGCGGAAAGCTTTTGTGAGCGCGGCCAATTCAATTGGATCGCCGAGGGGCGTTCCCGTACCGTGTGCCTCGATATAGCCGATGCTTTCTGGGCTTACACCGGCAACTTCCTGAGCCATCGCGATGACACCTGACTGTCCTTCGACACTGGGAGCTGTGTAGCCAACCTTTGACGAGCCGTCGTTGTTGAGGGCGCAACCGCGAATCATCGCATAGATGTGGTCGCCGTCGCGAAGAGCGTCCTCCATTCTTTTGAGCAAGACAACGCCGACACCACTGCCAAAAACTGTCCCGTTCGCAGCAGCGTCGAAAGTGCGGCAGTGCCCGTCGGGCGAAGTCATTCCGCCTTCCTGATACTCAGAGCCACGCTTTTGAGGCAGCGTAATGGAGGAGCCACCGGCGAGAGCCATGTCGCTCTGATACGTCAGGAGTGACTGAAACGCCTGACAGACGGCGACCAGCGATGTCGAGCATCCGGCCTGCACTGTGAAGCTAGGGCCGCGCAGGTTCAATTTGTAGGAAACGCGGGTGGAAAGAAAATCCAGGCTGTTGCCCATCAGTTCCAAGTAGTTGCCAACTTGATAGCCGCCCGTGAACTTCTGGATGAAACCATCATTGGTGCACAGTCGCGATAAAAAGTACGTGGACATACTGCAGCCAGCGTGCACGCCGATGGAACCTGGGTATGTGAAAGGATCGCAGCCTGCGTCTTCGAGTGCCTGCCAGCAGCACTCCAGAAAGAGGCGATGCTGTGGGTCCATCAGCTCCGCTTCGCGTGGGTAGATACCGAAAAACTCAGCATCGAATAGGTCGACGTCGGCCAGAATGGAACGGGCACGGACGTAGGTGGGTCGTTCAAAAAGCTCACGCGTACCGGGAACTTCCAGCTCTTCGACTTTGAAATGCGAGATTGCTTCCACGCCATCGAGTTGGTTGCGCCAGAACTCGGCAACGCTTCGCGCTCCGGGAAATCGGCCGGCCATGCCGATGATCGCGACTCCTTCGAGCAAAGGAGGAGACTCGACGCGGCTCATGATTCACCGCCTGGGCATCGACCGCGAAACCGTATGAAGGCTTCTCTCTGGCGGTGCGCTCTTTTCTCCACATCGGACAAGGGTGAAGGTGGCGATTGCTCATGGCCCAAGTGTTGGGCGAGCTTGCGGATGGTGGCGAATTCGAACAGGTCGGTGAGGGGGATTTCTGTTCGCAGTATCTTTTGCAAATTGGAATGGACCGCGACTAGGAGCAGGGAATCGCCTCCAAGGTCGAAGAAATTGTCGTCGAGCCCTACATGTGGAACTCGCAATATGCGCTGCCAGAGTTCTGCGAGGGTGCGCTCAAGATGGCTGCTATCAGGTCCTACCGAAGCGGAGTCCTGTTTGTGGGGCACGTCTAACTTGGCGAGAGCCGCGCGGTCGACCTTTCCATGCTCCGAAAGTGGGAAGGCGAGAAGCGGCACAAAAAAGGCGGGAACCATATGCTGCGGCAATTGAGACGCAACAAAATCGCGCAATTCCTCTGGTGCGGGCCCTGAATCCGAAGGGACGAAATAGGCGGCCAGACGCTTGCCGCCATTTTCCGTTCTTGCCACTACGCAAGCCTGCTTGATTTGGCTGTGACGCTGCAGGACTGTCTCGATTTCAGCCGGCTCGATGCGATATCCGAGAATCTTTACCTGGTTATCGACGCGACCCAAGAATTCGATCGTACCGTCCGTCCGCCAGCGAGCCAGATCTCCGGTGCGGTACATGCGCTGGCGCGGTTCGTCGGTGAAGGGATCGGTCAGAAAGTTTTCGGCAGTCGCGTCCGGATCGTTTAAGTATCCGCGAGCGACGCCATCGCCCGCTGCGTACAACTCACCGATTTCGCCAGGCGACACCGGATTCATCTGTTCGTCAAGGAGATAAACTCGAGTATTGGAGATGGGCTTCCCAATTGGGATCGATTCTGGCAGAGGATCGCCGCAGCGCATCGTATGGCAGCAAGTAAACGTGGTGTTTTCTGTCGGACCGTATCCGTTGATTAGAGATGTGTTGCCCGCGTGTTTGAGGAAGAGCCGGACATGGCGCGAAGACAAAACGTCGCCGCCGGCAAGGAGTTGGCGCAGGGTTCGGAGGCCTTCCGGGTGCTCTTCGACCATCAAATGGAAGAGACCCGCCGTAAGCCACAGCGTTGTAACACAGTGCCTCCGAACGGCCCGCACAAGGTCTTCGAGCGATGAGGATTCCGGCGGCATCAGCACAAGCCGACTGCCGTTTAGAAGAGCACCCCAGATTTCAAAGGTGGACGCGTCGAAGGACATCGGCGCGAACTGAAGGAATATTTCGTCAGGTCCGAAGTGGCAATAGTTTGCCCCGCGAACAAGGCGCAAAATACCGCGATGTTCAACCATTACTCCCTTGGGTCGGCCCGTGGAACCGGATGTATACATTACGTAGGCCAGGCTTGTTGGCCCGGCTGTTTGCCGCAAATTTTGTTCATCTTCCGAAACGTGTGGTTTTTCCGGCTCATCATCCACCAGGACAATCTGGGTGGTGTCCCGTGGCGAAACAGACGAGGCCAGAGATTTTCGAGTGAGAATTAGCGGCACGCCCGTATCCTCCAAAATAAGATCCAAGCGTGCCGGGGGATAAGCAGGATCAAGGGGCACATACGCGCCACCAGCTTTGAGCACTGCAAGGAAAGCCACAATCATTTCGATGGAGCGCTCGAAGTAGCAAGCGACCATTGTTTCCGGTTTCACGCCAGCCCGGTGCAGGCGGCCAGCCAACCGGTTCGCTCGCACGTTCAACTGTTCATAAGTTAGCTGAACATTACCTTGAACGAGCGCGACCGCGTCTGGATGGTGTTGGGCGACTTCTTCGAAGACGGCAGCGGCGCTGGCGTCCCGAGGGAAATCGCTGCGAGTACCACTCCAGCTTCGCAGTGGTTCTGGCAGCACAGGACGGGCCAGCGGTGCTTTGACAGTCCCGTGAGGGCTGGAAATAGTCGGCTGCATTTGCACGCTCAGTCCAAGAGGATTTCTTTTTCGCCAAAAAGTCGTTCTGCCGTAATTCCTCGCCCTTGGCAGGTGTCTATCAGACGATTCGAATGGGTGATGGGATTAGAGCTCTCTGTGTACTTGATGCTCATGACGTAATTCAACCAGGGCTCCTGCCCCATGGCGTATACGTAGACATCTTTACAGCGAAATTGTTCGACGATTGCCAACGCTCGTTCGTAATTCGAACCGGCCAAGCGGCGGGAATGATCCTTTTGCCGTTCAAGTCTTTGTGTCAGTAAAGGACCGTAAATCCAGGACATCGGCGCGCCGTCGCATTCCATGCCAACAAATAGCGCGTCCACATCGCCAACATCACGATGCACGTGCCGGTACAGTTCCGGCGAAATGTTGCAGGAATCCGCAGCAAACAGGAGCTTGTGTTTGCCCAGTCTCAGGAGGTAAGCGGATTTGGTGAGCACGTTCAGGTCGCCGTGTTCACCAAGAAAGGGCAGAGCGGTGACGGAGCCGTCCTCGAAGGGAATTTCTTCCATCTCGGAGATTTCACGTACGTTCCGAAAACCGCACTGTTGCAAAATAAGCTTGAGCGATGGATCTTGCAGAGCGCCCGCCCCGCTACGAGGTACCACCACCTGTCGAATCCGGTGGCGAAGCTGTAGCAACGTTTCGAAGAGGATGTGGTCCTGATGATTGTGCGTGATTAGAACGTAGTCGATAACTTCAGGAAGGTCGTCGTAGGTGTAGCGCGAAATGTTGCTCTCGTAGGTATAGCTGAGAACGGGATCAAGCAGCACGTTGACGCTGCGTGTTTCCAGCAGGATACAAGCATGGCCAAAATAGCGCCAGCGAGCGCCGGCACCGTCGTATCCGCTGTAAGGCTTCGGCCGCTCCGTTGTGAGAAAGGACCGGAAACGCGCTTGGTCCTGACCGTCCAGACCGAGTGTGTCGGTGATCGCGCCTTCGGATGACGGCTCGCTCTTCATTCGAAAAAGCGAGTCGAGACGTTCGCTTGCAAATGGTATCTCGATGCGGAGGGTGTCTTCGTCCTCCAATCGCGGCGTGCTGAGCACAAACGGCCTTTCATCTTCGCTGATCTGGGAGAGCGCCATCGTCTGAAGCCAACAGTTGTAGTAAGGGCTCTTGTATAACAGGGGTTCGATGAGTCGAAAGGACGGATGATTGTTGAGATCGTAGACCAGCTCAACGTACCCACGCAGCGCTTGTGGCACTTCGAGATATAGCGGCTCGAGACTGAAGCCCGCGGCTTTCTCCCGCAGCTGGCCGTCCAACTGTTCGATGGCGCGCGACAATGCTATGAGATGGCCGCGTTCATGGACAGTGCGCTCGCGTAGATTCTCTACGTCTTGCACACGCCTCTGTTTAAGATCCATGAAAGGGCCCCCAAGAAGCCGCGGATCTTTCACGGCGGCTTCGTGGGTTTCCGGCGACTCGATATATGACTCGATGATCTTCAAGTGCCGCTCGGTAATGTTTCGAGACAGGGTGGCTGGCGGAATTAAATGGGCCCATGCATACCAGCCGTCGACAAGGGGTTCCGCAACAATATTTGGCTTCAGATAGTAAGAACTCATTGGCACCGCTTCAGCAAAGGCCTCGGTAATAGAATTAGCGCAACTTCGCTCTCGGCGTTGCGGCTGGGAGATTGAGCCAGGCTCAGAGACTTCTTCTTTTTCTTTCTGCGCTTTTCTTCGGACCCGGCAGACAAAACGGCACGCGCCTATACGCTAGCTGATGCGCTCTACAAGTCGATAAGGCACAAACCGTATATCCCTACAGATTTCTGCGTAGCTGCGTTGCGGAGCACCACAGAAGCTGCGAGCTTCACCACAGCGTGCGACGGTACAGGAAAATCCTGAGTCCTGTACAAGGAGGGCCTTATCGACATTCAGGGACCGGCAAGCGATAAGAGTTAGATTGTAAGTGTGTACTTTCCTGGATCAGTTTGTTTACTTTTGAAGCGGTACGCCAAAATGCCAATGGATTCGATAGGGACGAAAATATTAGGCATTGCTTCAGTCTGGATGCTTCGGGAGATTGAGTAAGGAGCCAGTGTTACAAGCGAAAGCGCGTCTGACGCGCTCAATATGTTCCTCGGCAAAAGTTTACGCGTTGCCTAGGATTTCATCTCCAATGTCAAATGCCAGCACAGCGGCGCTATTGTTCGCGTCAATTAGGTTTTGGTTTCACGCGCAAAATCAACCGAAGGCCAATCCTGCAAGGGGTGAAGTGTGAAAACACAACGACGTTGCACGATTCTCTTGGCGATAGCGGGTATGGCGACGCTCAGTGTGCCCGCGCTTCCGCAGGGGCAAAATCCACAGGACGCCCCACCGCAGACGACACAAACAGCATCCGCAAAGCCTGTGGCAGCGCGTCCAGAAGGTGAGAATCCTTCTTCGAAGGTAGGCAAGGATTACGTCATCGGACCGGATGATGTTTTGGACGTGAGCGTATGGAAGGAGCAAGAGTTGACTCGCACGCTGCAAGTGCGCCCGGACGGCAAGATTTCCATGCCACTGCTGGGCGATGTTCAGGCGGCGGGGCTGACTCCGGGACAGTTGGCGCAAACCGTCAGCGAGAAGCTAAAAAAATATCTGACCGCGCCGCAAGTAACCGTGATCCTTACTCAGATCAATAGTCAACGCGTCTACGTGATTGGCGAAGTGACCAGACCGGGAGCGTATCCCGTGCTTCCAGGTATGACCATCCTGCAGGCAATTTCCAGCGCCGGAGGCCTGACACAATTTGCCAACGGAAAGAAAATTTTTGTGATGCGTGAAGAAAACCACGTTCAGACGAAATACCCTTTCAGCTACAAGGATGTACTTGACGGCCGTAAGGCCGAGGAGAATCTGGCGGTTAAAGCCGGCGACACAATCGTTGTGCCGTGATGGAGCGAACATTGAAGCTAAGCGCATACGCATGTGTGATGGCATTCGGTTTGGGCCTGGTCGCAGGCACGAGTACTTATGCTCAGAGCTCGGGCTCACAATCACAAGGCCAAGGTTCGCCTGTACAGGAGCCGACGCAACCTGCGCAACCTCAGCAGCCAACAAAATCGCCGGACGAAAACTCCAACAAGAATACTCAGGACCAATTCCCCACGCCCCCAGTCGTGGCGGGCACGTCTAATGATGCTCCGCTCACGGGCGCCTCGCAGCCGATCATCGGTCTTGTCGCTGCGCGCAGCTACGTCATTCCGAGCGTCTTTTTCTTCGGGCAATTGGATTCTAATGGCTACAACACCTCCGGAAATTCTTCCGGATATCACTTCGCGTCCATTAACACAATTATGGGGAGTCTGGCCGTCCAGAAAGTGGGGCGCGCTTCGCAACTAGATTTCGGTTATCTGGGAGGGGGCTCTTTTTCCAATCAGGGTGGCGCGTACAATTCAACGATTCACGAAGCCGCTGCTTCAGAACTGTGGTCGCGCGGACGCTGGGACGGGTTCATCGTCGATAAATTTATATACAGCTCGCAGGCCGCTTATCTAGGCGGCGCAACACCTTTCGACGTCGCACGCCTGAACACGGTGGCAGGTCTTGCGGACAATGGGCCCGTGATTCTGCGCAATTCGTTTCTCCCAGGGCAGGGAATCTTTACGACTTATGGGCCGCGATTGAGCAACGCCGTTGTGGCCCAGGTGAATAATCACCTGAGCAGGCGCACCTTTTTTACCCTCGTCGGAAACTACGACGTCTTACATTTTTATAATTCAACAGCCGCTAACCAGCCCTTCGGTTTGCAAACTTCCGGCCTCAAACTAATTAACAGCTCCGCAGCCGGCTTTCAGACAGGCGTAGGGTATCAACGTTCTCGTCGCGACACCTTCGCCGTAGTTTATCGCTTCAACGATCTATGGTTTGGGGGACTGCCGGTGAGCGTTAGGGACAATGTATTCGAGGTCGCATATCAACGCCAAGTGGGAGAGCGCTTTCTTCTTCAGATAGGTGCTGGGCCCGAGGCGAGTTTCATCCACGATCTGAGCCTCACTGGCAGCGGTTTGCCATCCAATACGCGCTTCTCCTGGAGCGTCGACTCCTTGCTTCATTACCAAATGAGTCGGGCAACGGGTGTGACGACCGGATACAACCACTTTTTGAATAGCGGCAGCGGTGTCTTCCTCGGAGCTATCACTGACCGCGTATTTGTAGGGCTGAATCGAGAGCTGTCGCGAGTGTGGACGCTGGACCTAACTGCGACCTATGCGCACAATCAAAATCTAATCCCGCTCTTCAGCACGACCACGATAACAGCGCCTCCCAACGCCACCTTCGATTCGGTTTACGGAGGTGTTGAGCTGCGCCGTCGCTTGGGCAGAGACTCAGAGTTGTTTTTCGGATACCTCGGCCGCTACCAAACCTCCAGCTTCACCGTGTGTCCCCAAGGCATTTGCCTGGGTTCGGATCTGGTGGGGCACCAGGTCAATTTCGGATTTGCCTGGCACCTCAAGCCTGTTCCTATCGGTTGAACCGCAGCTGGGAGAAAAGAAGAACATGATCGGACATCGACAGCTCACTATGGAAGACTACGCGGCAATGTTCCGCCGCCACAAACGCACGGTGATTCTGCTAGCTATCCTTGGGCCTGCGTTGGGATATCTCTTGTGCCTTGTCTTACCAAAGGAATACACGTCGCAGACCGTGATTCTCGTGGAGCAGCCCGCTGTTCCCGCGAGTTATGTAACTGATATCAGCACGGGGGATCTTAAGCAGCGGCTGACTTCGCTGCAGGAGCAGATTCTGAGCCGCTCCAGGCTCGAAGGAATCATCAACAAATTCGGCCTTTACGCCAAGGAGCGAAGCCAGCAGATTTCGATGGAGGCGTTGGTGGATCGCCTGCGTAAGAAAATTGTCGTGACACCGGTCAAGCCAATGGCCGAGTCGAATAGCACGCAACTCCCAGGGTTCATCATTAAAGTCAGCGACCGTAGTCCTGCGCTCGCGCAAAAGATCTGCAGTGAAGTCGCCTCCGTGTTTATGCAAGAAAACCAACGCGTGCGTCACGAACAGGCGAAAGGGACCACGGATTTCCTGACCACAGAGCTTGCAGATGCAAAGACGAAACTGGACGATCAGGACTCGAAGCTAGCCGCGTTTAAGGGGCGTTATGCGGGAAGCCTTCCCGATGACCAACAAGCGAACCTAAATTTGCTGTCAGGGCTGAACACGCAGTTGGATGCGGCCACGCAGGCTTTGAACCGGGCACAGCAGGACAAATCGTTTGCCGAGTCTATGCTTGCCCAACAAGTGGCCGCGCAGTCCGGCGACAATCCGTCAGCTCAAAAGCAGTTGACTGACATGCAAAGCGACCTCTCAGCGCAGCTCGCGAAGTATACGGAAGACCATCCTGACGTAATCCGATTGCGGCAAAGTATCGCGGACCTGAAGCGGAAGATGGCCTCGGAAACCGGAGGTGCCAGCTCCACTAGTGCAACTGCCAGAGCTGCCGCGGTGGAGACGCCGGAAATTCAACAATTGCGTGCGCAAGTACATCAGTATGACGCCACCATCACAGAAAAGACCGCGCAGCAGCGTGAGGTCCAAAGGCAGATCGCGTTGTATCAGAGCCGCGTACAGCTGAGCCCCAATGTCGAAGAGCAATACAAACAGCTCACCCGCGACTATCAGGCTGCGGCTGATTTCTACAACGACCTGCTGAAAAAGCGTAGCGAATCCGCAATGGTGAGTGACATGAACCACCAACCCGAAAGTGCGGAATTTCGCATCCTTGACCCCGCAAATCTTCCCGAAGGGCCATCCTTCCCCAATCCCTTGTACTTTTTACCCGGAGGACTTGCCGCCGGGCTCGCGTTGGGTCTTGGGATCGCGGCACTACGCGAAGTGCGCGACAAAACTTTACGCACAGAGGAAGACGTCGAGTTCTTCCTGCAACTACCTACGCTCGCCAATATTCCGTCAGTCGAAGGTGCGCGGCGTCGTGCGGCTGCCGGCAAAGATCCTTCCGAGGGCCCCAGGTTGGTGGCGAGTGCTTGAGACTAACTAATGTACAAATCTTTCTTCGGACTGCGAGAGAACCCGTTCAACGCCAATCCTGACCCGCGTTATCTGTTCTTGACGCGTGAGATCCAAGAGGCGCTGGCGGGGCTCGCCTATGGCATCAAGAATCGCAAGGGGTTCATTCTGCTCACTGGTGAAGTGGGCACCGGCAAGACAACCCTGCTCAACCGCTTGCTGGATTGGCTGAATCTCGAGGGCGTCGCCACCGCCTATATCTTCAATTCTCAGCTCGATACAAGCCAGCTGTTCGATTTCATGATGGCGGACTTCGGCATCCCTTGTGAGAGCCGCGACAAGAGCCATGTGTTGATGCGTCTTAACCACTGGCTGCTGCAACGTTATCGCGATCGCAAAACGTCGGTTTTGATCGTGGATGAAGCGCAAAACTTGTCCTTCGAAGTCCTGGAGGAAATTCGTTTACTCACCAATTTTGAAACAGCGAGTGAGAAGCTGTTGCAAATTGTTCTCTCCGGTCAACCCGAACTTGAGGAAAAGCTACGCGATCCGCGGCTCCGCCAACTGCGCCAGCGAATTACCATGCGATGCCGAACTCAGCCTCTATCCCACGACGAGATGAATGGGTACATAAACGAGCGCCTGCGCATTGGCGGCGCCAACGGAACTCCCATTTTTTCTAACGAAGCCGTCGAGGCCATTTTTAAATATTCCCGGGGCATCCCTCGGGTAGCAAACCTGCTATGCGAAAACTCCCTCATCAATTCTTTCGTCGATCAGGTGAAGCCAGTTCCGCCGAGCGTTGTGCATGAAGCTGCTCGTGAATTTGAACTGGACCAATTGGATCCCATGGCTCGCCCTGTGGTGCGCAATAGCGAGGACCCCACAAAGACGGTAGAAGGGCTTTTGCGCAGCTTGAATCATCTCTTGGAAGAAATGGGTCGCAATAATTCAGTAACAAGCGGAGCACATGAAAGGAAGCCATGAGCAGGATCCACGAAGCTTTGAAGCGCGCTGAACAACAGAGGACGGTGCCACTTGAGGTGCCTCCCATAATGCCGTCGGCTGTAGTGCCCGATGCCCAGAGCGACGCACAAGCGTCGTCGACCATCGCTCCCCCCGAAATGCTGGACTCTTTCGCGCACTCCGAGATTGACAACAAAACAAGGGCTGGCGAATTCCTGCGCTTTGATGACATTTGGACGAAGTGCAACAATCCCGGCTGGCGCTTGAATCTCGAACGAAATGTCTTTATTGATCCGGCTACCCCTCCCGCTGTGAGAGAACAGTTCAGGACTTTGCGGTCACGCCTTTATCAAATTCGTGACAAGCAGCCGCTGCGCAGCGTACTCGTAACGAGTTCCTTACCAGGCGAAGGCAAAACCTTCGTGGCCAATAATCTTGCGCATGCCTTGGCGCGGCAGCAAAATTGCCGAGTGTTGTTAATCGATGCCGATTTGCGCCGTCCGGATCTCCATATCGGCTTTGGCGCTCCGAACTCTCCAGGTCTCTCCGAGTACTTGAAGGGTGAACTTCCTGAGACGTCCGTCATCCAGCGAGGTCTGTCCGAATTTCTGTGCTTCATCGCCGGCGGCAGCAAACCACAAAATCCTGCCGAATTGATCGCGAATGGGCGTCTGAAATCTCTTTTGCAAACGATCGGTCCCGTTTTTGACTGGGTGATTCTCGACTCTCCTCCGACTTTGCCGGTTTCCGATGCCCTGATCTTGGCCGAATTATGCGATGGCGTTCTAACTGTCATTCGCGCCGCGCAAACGGGCTTCGATAGCGCGCAAAAATCCTGCCAGCAACTTCGCGAAAAAAATCTGCTCGGTGTTGCTCTAAATTGCGCCGACGAAGGCGCCGCGTATGGCTCCTATTACGCGGAAGATATGAACACGGGAATTGCCAACTAAGATAAAGTTACGCACACCGAGCAAATTTGTAAGAAGGTGATTTATCAGTCACTCATTCGTTTCAAGGTTATCCCGGTACAGCAGTTCCCTTGTTGCGCTTAAGGGAAGCACGGTATGGGTACTTACCGTGCGTCGTGCTACATAGGTGGCAGAAGCCGTTTAGCCCTAGCGGCCGAGAGACCCTAGGGAGCGAGTTACAACAAGAAATGAGGAAGAAGGTCCTCTGGGACTTTCATGGCGGTAGCTTGGCGCAAACAGACCTAGAGATTCCGGATTCGATGCAGGGCGATGAGGTAGCAGCACCAGCGTTCACCGCAGCACCGTATCCTTGGTTCGCACTCCAGGTTCGGACGCGTCATGAAGTTGGCGTGGCGGACCACCTGAAAGGCAAGGGTTATGAGTGGTTCCTGCCTCTCTACAAGGCGCGCCGGCGTTGGTCGGATCGAATCAAAGAAGTCGATGCGCCACTGTTTCCTGGTTATTTGTTTTGCCGTTTCAATCCTCACAATCGTCTACCAATCCTGAAAACGCCGGGTGTCACGCAAATCGTAGGGTATAACCACGTTCCCGTTCCGGTAGATGAACAAGAAATTGAGGCGATACGGAGGCTGGTTGCTTCCGGTGTCCCAAATTCTCCGTGCGCGTATCTGGAAGTCGGAAGCAAGGTTCGAATTGAAGCCGGCGCCTTGCGAGGCTTGGAAGGCATGCTCACGGAAGTAAAGGGCAAGCGAAAGCTCGTATTATCGATAACGCTCCTTCAGCGCTCCGTTGCAGTGGAGATAGATTCGGACGCGGTCAGCGTCGTGGATGCGCCTGCGAGGCGCGCGCTATTAGAAAACTTCTCCCGGCCAGAATCTTAGAGTTCCTATGATGTCCTTACTTCTTAGAGTGTTGGACGCAACCATTAATCTCGAATCAAAGAAAGCCAAAACGGAAGAGAAGCTTGACACTCTTACCGACGAACTTTTTGCAAAGCCTTTGCCGGAGGACGAATTTCGGCGCGCTTTGTGCCACGAGCGTAGACGGTCGGAGCGATCACGCAAGAGTTTTCTGCTGATGCTTGTGCGGCATAAGAGCCCAAAAGTTTATGACGGGAAGCCTGCTTTGAGCCGCATTGTGAGGCCCTTGGGAGGATTAATTCGCGAGACGGACACCTTCGGGTGGCTTGAGTCAAACACAGTGCTTGGCGTTATTTTCAGTGAACTCGGCAATGCCGAACTCGGCGCGGCGGTGGAACGCATTGAGTTTAAGATAATCTCCGCGCTGCAACGCACGCTTCAGGCCAATCAGGTAGAAGCTTTTGAGATTTCTTTCTACTCGTACCCGCAAAGCTGGAAAGACGGCGGCGGTTATGCTCTCCTCGATCCCGTTCTATATCCTGATCTGTTCGATCTGGATGATAGCAAGAGAGCTTCTCTCCTGCTGAAGCGATTGATCGACATTGTCGGGAGTTCTTTGGCGTTGCTGCTATTGTCGCCGGTCTTTGCCGTTCTGGCGGTGCTGATCAAGCTCACTTCCAAGGGCCCGGTCTTTTTTCGTCAGCAGCGTCTCGGCCAATTTCAGGTGCCATTTGAGTTTTTGAAGTTTCGCTCGATGTATGTGACTACAAACCCTGAAATTCACAAAGAGTATGTGCAGAGGTTCATCGCTGGGTATGCGGAGCCCAATGCTTCCCGTGGCACCCGGAAGGGCGTCTACAAGCTTACGAACGATCCGCGTGTCACTTGGATCGGCAAGTTTATGCGTCGCACGAGCCTTGATGAGATCCCCCAATTCTGGAATGTTCTGTTGGGGCAAATGTCCCTAGTCGGTCCCCGCCCTCCTATTGGCTATGAAATTGAAGCGTACGACGTGTGGCATCGCAGGCGTTTGCTGGAAGCCAAGCCAGGTATCACTGGGCTCTGGCAGGTACATGGCCGCAGCAGGACCACATTTGACGACATGGTCCGCCTCGATCTGCGCTACTCGCACCTTGAGTCGCCGATATCTGATCTGAAGATTCTGTTACAGACTCCCCGAGCCGTATTTTCAGGTGACGGTGCGTATTAGGGTAAGCGGCTTTCGTTGACGTTCCGTTCCTTTTGGAGATCTCCCATCCTCTCCGACGTGCTTTCGCAATCATAAATCCGCAACTCAAGGTGAATGGATGGCTACTAGCATCAGCGTCGGAACTTCGGCCAGCGTTCCACTAGGCGCAAACTTTTCCACGGTGGCTATCCGCGTCGGCGTAATTGGTTACGGCTATTGGGGTCCGAACATCGTTCGCAATTTTCAAGGTCATGAGAAGGCTGATGTTGTAGCGGTCTGCGACAAAAATCCCAAGTCGCTATTACGAGTGCGCCGCGCTCATCCGGAGGTGCCGGTAACTTCCGATCAGATGGAAGTGCTGACTAGCACGCAAGTGGACGTCGTAGCCGTCGTCACTCCGGTTTGGACGCATTTTGAGTTGGCAAAACTTGCGCTTGAGAACGGAAAGCACGTCTTCGTCGAGAAGCCATTTACTTGCACTGCGGCTCAGGCTGAACAGCTGATCGACCTAGCCGAGCGCAAGAACCTGAAAATCATGGTTGACCACACGTTCCTTTTCACAGGCGCTGTGAAAAGGATCAAGCAGTTCGTTGAGGATGGCACGCTCGGAGCTCTCTACTATTACGATTCCACGCGCGTCAACCTCGGACTTTTTCAGCACGACTGCAACGTGATATGGGACCTGGCGCCCCACGACCTCTCCATCATGGACCACCTCATTATGTCCAAGCCGGAGGCCATCGTGGCGACCGGCGCAAACCACCTCAATGGCCATGCAGACGTCGCCTTCCTCACCATCTATTACCCCAATAATTTGATTGCCCACATCAATGTGAATTGGCTTTCGCCGGTAAAAGTTCGCACCACCTTGCTGGGTGGCGAGAAGAAAATGTTGGTGTGGAACGACTTGGAAGCCGACGAAAAAATCAAAGTATATGACCGCGGCGTGCAGATGGTAAGCGGTGAAGCTGTCTATCAACAGTTGGTCAGCTATCGCACCGGCGACATGTGGTCTCCCAATGTCGAGCAGATCGAAGCTTTGAAAGTGGAAGCGTCATATTTCATAGATTGCATTCGGAACAATAAGCGTCCCTTTAACGATGGCGAAGCAGGATTGCGGATTGTGCGCATGCTGGAAGCCGCCGATGAGTCTCTCAAGCAAAAAGGGAAAGTTGTAAGGGTATAGGCCCGTCGCCCTCTATGGAAACGGAAGCGATGAAACTCTCCATCGTAATTATTTGCTGGAACGACCTGCGCGTGATTCGCGATTGCCTGCGCTCGATTTACGAGGGCACTCACGCGACAAACTTCGAGGTCGTCGTTTCGGATAATGGCTCGGTCGACGGTTCTATCGAATTCATTCGGAAGCACTATCCGGAAGTACGCATTGTCGAGAACCAGCGGAATCTTGGTTTCGCGAGGGGCAACAATGCCGGCATCCGCGCGAGTCGCGGCGAATACATCCTCATCTTGAATCCCGACACGGTCATTCATGATGGTGCGCTAGACAAACTTGTCGAATTTGCAGAGCGCCATTCCGAGGCTGGAGCGTTCGGCTGCCGAGTTCTTAACCCTGATGGTACGTACCAGGTTTCCGCGCGCCTCTTTCCCACGGTCTGGCGTTATTGGGTCAGTGCGCTTGGCCTCTCTAAGTTGTCGTCTTTTTTTATCTATGAGGAGTATCCGCGGTGGCGCGGTGATACCGAACGCTCGATCGACTGGCAATCCGGCTGTTGCGTAATGTTTCGTGGCAACCTGCTCAAACGGCTAGGTGGATTCGACGAGCAATTTTTCTATCATTTCGAGGAGGTGGATCTGTGCCGGCGCGTGTGGAACGCTGGCTATCCCATCCTCTTTACTCCCGAAGCGTTGATTACTCACCTCGGCGGCCAGTCGGTCGGTCGTTTCCCTGTCCGTTTTGAGATTGAAAAGCATCGTAGCCGCTATCGTTACTTCTACAAACATTTCGGCGCCAAGGCCGCACGAAATTGCCGACGCCTATCGATCGTTAAAATTCGCGTTCGCCAGTTGCGCTACGGTCTGCTTAACGTCCTTAGGCCGGCGGAAATTCTGCAGCGGCGGTTGGAGATGTACCGCGAAGTCGTTCGCTGGAATCAGGCGATAGATCCGGTGGACTTTGTCGAACGAGGGAAAGAGCCTGGCCTCGAACAGACCTCTGTCCCTCAGGTGTCGCTCTAATTAAGTTGCTCAATCTCTTTCGAGGTTCCAAACACAAAGGAAGGAATAGGGAAAAATGTCAACTTCATTGGTGACCGGCGGTGCAGGCTTCATCGGATCGCACGTTGCTGACGAACTCCTCAGCCGCGGTCACAAAGTCATTGTTCTCGACGATCTAAGCGGTGGATTTGAAGATAACGTTCCAAGTGGAGCGAGCTTTGTAAATGGCTCGATCTTAGATACGGAGCTGATTGATCGCCTCTTCGACCGCCATCATTTCACGTACGTTTATCACCTTGCTGCTTATGCCGCTGAGGGTCTCAGTCACTTCATCAAGCGTTTCAATTACAACAACAATCTGATTGGTTCCGTGAATTTGATTAATGCCTCGGTCAACTATGGCGTGCGCTGCTTTGTCTTTACTTCCTCCATCGCTGTCTACGGTGCCGGACAATCGCCCATGACGGAACAGATGGTGCCTCTCCCGGAAGACTCTTATGGAATTGCTAAAGTCGCGGTCGAAAACGAATTGAAGGCCTCACACGAAATGTTTGGCCTCGATTACGTGATTTTTCGGCCGCACAACGTGTATGGCGAAAGGCAGAACATTGGCGACCGTTACCGCAACGTCGTAGGCATTTTCATGAACCAACTTATGAAAGGGGAGCCCATGACCATCTTTGGGGACGGCGAGCAGCAGCGCGCTTTCACTCATATCAGCGATGTGGCCCCAATTATCGCTGCCTCCGTGGACGTACCCTCAGCTCGCAATCGCATTTTCAATGTCGGCGCAGACGTTCCTTACACGGTCAACGACCTCGCTCGGATTGTGGCCGGTGCGATGAGTCGAGATTGCAAATTGCTCCATCTCGATCCGCGCAACGAGGTGAAAGTGGCTTTTTCCGACCATTCGCTTGCGGAGAGTGTCTTCGGTTCGCGCCCAAAGGTGTCTCTCGAAGAGGGAATTCAGAGCATGGCGGCGTGGGTGAGGGAACATGGCGCGCGAGAAAGCAGCATTTTTGAGGATATCGAAATCGCTAAAAACTTACCGCCGAGCTGGGCCAGCGTGGCTCGCGTTCGGGTCTGAACAATATGAAAATCACCGATCGCAAGTCACCGAGCGGACCGATGCTTCCCGCGAAAGGAGAGCATCTCTGTATCGCACCCGATGTGCGATTGGGAGCGAACGTTAAACTCTCAAAGTTCATTAATCTCTATGGGTGCCTCATCGGAGATAACACAAAAATTGGCGCCTTTGTCGAGATACAGAAAAACGCGAAGATCGGCAAGAACTGCAAGATCTCCAGTCACACCTTTATATGTGAAGGCGTGGATATCGAAGACGGCGTCTTTGTCGGCCACAGCGTGACATTCATCAACGACAGCTATCCTCGAGCCGTCACGACCAACGGAGAACTGCAAACCGAACAGGATTGGGTCGTCGAGCGAACCGTTGTAAAGAAAGGCGCTTCCATCGGCTCCGGTTCCACTATTCTTCCAAATGTAGTAATCGGCGAAAACGCCATCGTTGGTGCGGGCAGCGTCGTCACCAAGGATGTTCCGGCAAACGCCATTGTCGCTGGCAATCCCGCAAGACTTTTTCGTTATCTCACTGAGGAGCAGAGGATCGCCTAAATGTCCAATAACGAGCCGATCGCTTTTCTCGATTTAGTGACGCTTCACAAGGAGCTCGAGCCGGAACTGTTGTCGACGCTAAAAGAAACCCTGCAAACCGCCGGATTCGTCGGGGGGCCAAAGGTAGAGGAATTCGAGCGGGATTTTGCCGAATTCTGCGACGTACCTTATTGTGTCGGTGTCGCCAGCGGGACGGACGCCGTTCGCTTTGCCCTGACGTCCGCAGGTGTGAAACCCGGCGATATCGTAGTAACGGTACCGCACACCTTCATCGCCACCACGGAGGCGATCAGTCAAGCCGGCGCCCGTCCTGACTTTGTCGACATCGACGAACGCACCCATTGCATGGATCCACGCAAGCTCCGGGACTACCTGGAACGTGACTGCTCAATGGACGCTAAAACAGGCAAGCTCATTCATCGGAAACTGCAAGCACCTGTCACTGCCGTCGTTCCCGTCCACATTTATGGCCAAATGGCCGACATGGACGCCATTCTCGATCTCGCTCGCACATACAATCTCATCGTTATCGAGGATGCTTGTCAGGCGCATGGGGCCGAGTACTTTTCGAAAGCGACGAGCAGTTGGAGAAAAGCCGGCAGCCTTGGTCATGCCGCGGCTTTCAGCTTCTATCCGGGTAAAAATCTCGGAGCGTGCGGAGAAGCCGGAGCGATAACGACTAACAACGAAGCTATGGCTCGGACCATGCGTATGCTTCGCGACCATGGCCAGGCGCAGAAGTATTACCACCAAATGGAAGGCTACAATGGCCGGCTCGACGCGCTGCAGGCTGGTTTTCTCACGGTAAAGCTTCGCCACCTCGCCAACTGGAATCGCAGTCGCCAAGAAGTCGCCAAGCGGTATCATCAATCGTTTACAGCCATAGATGGCGTGATCGCTCCCTTTTGCTCTGATTTCGCGCATTCTGTCTATCATTTGTATGTGATCCGCGTGCGCCAGCGTGATGCTCTTCAGAAACACCTTGCCAAAGCTGGAATTGGAACCGGCATCCACTACCCGGTTCCTCTTCATCTCCAGGAAGCCTATCGCCACCTTCAATATCCGTCGGGAAGCTTTCCGGTTTGTGAGCAGGTTGCCTCGGAAATCCTGTCGTTGCCGATCTATCCACACCTTGACGTCGAGCAGATTCAGCGTGTGGTTCGCGAGGTGACGGCATTCCTTTCTTCCACGCGTTCGGCCCGGGTCGAACAGGCTCAACCGGTCGCGCTATAACGCGGCACATTCCTTCTGCTCATATGCCAGACTCCATCAGTCCGCGCCATAAACCCATGAAGATCTGCATGCTCGCGTACTCGTTCTACGAGACGGACGCGCGCATAAAGCAGTACGCCACGGCTTTGGTCGAGCGGGGCGATACTGTTGACGTCATCGCACTTCGTCAACCCGGCCAGCCGAATCACTCTGTCTTGAATGGCGTCAATGTTTTTCGTATTCAGACCAGAACATTTAATGAGCGCGGCCCGCTGACCTACCTTTTTCGCATCATGCGTTTCTTGCTGTTGTCCGCCGCATTTATCGCACGGCGTCACCTTTCGGAGAAATACCAGTTCATTCATGCGCACTCCGTGCCGGATTTTCTGGTCTTCGCTGCGATTATCCCCAAACTCCTGGGCACTCCGGTAATCCTCGACATTCACGACCTCTTGCCGGAATTCTACGCGAGCAAGTTTCACGTAGCCCGCGGGTCTTTCTTATTTCGTTGCCTGGTCTTAGTGGAGCGTTTGTCGATCGGCTTTGCCAACCACGCCATTGTGGCCAATCATCTATGGTGCGAGCGCGTAGCGATGCGCTGCGGAGCGCCGCAAAAGTGCTCGCCCATTCGCAACTATCCTGTGCGTGGGTTTTTCACCCCGAATATCCGGAACAGGAGCAACGGCAAATTCTTGATCACTTACCCGGGCTCGTTGAATTGGCATCAAGGCGTTGATGTGGCTATCACAGCGTTCTCCAAGATCAAGGACCAAATGCCCGATGCTGAATTCCACATTTATGGCGAAGGCCCGGCAAAGGAGTCCTTGATCCGATTGGCGGACTCGCTCGGTCTGCAGAACCGGGTGATTTTTCACGGCTTGCTTCCGACCGAGGAAATTGTCCAAGTCATGGCGAATACGGACCTCGCCGTCGAGCCCAAGCGGTCTGGCTCGCAATTTGGAAATGAAGCGCTCAGCATGAAAATCTTTGAGTTCATGGCTGTGGGTGTCCCGCTCGTCGTGTCACGGACCAGAATCCACCAGTACTACTACACCGACGCGCTGGTGAAGTATTACGACGACGACAACGATGAGGATCTCGCGGCCAAAATAGTTATGCTCCGAAGAAATCCCACGCTTCGCCAACAACAAGTGGCGAACGCGTTGAAATATGTCGAAGCCCATAGCTGGGATGTCGAAAAGCACCAATATCTCGGAATTGTCGATTCTCTAGTGGCCAAGGAACCGGTGCTTCAGCCCTCGTCCGAGCCGCTTGAGCCATGCGCTGTTTCTAATTCGAAGACTGGTCAGGGGTAAAACGCGAAATGCAAATCTCCGTCATTGGTGCTGGTTATGTTGGCTTGACGACCGCCGCTTGTCTCGCGGACATAGGTCATCAAGTTCTCTGTGCGGATAGTGATCCGGAAAAGCTGGAGAAGCTCAACGCTGGTCGCCTCCCCTTTTTTGAACCCCACCTCGACTTGCTGGTCAAGCGCAATATGGCTGCTGGCCGCCTGCAATTCACCTCGCCAGAAGTAGCTATAGAGCAGGGAAGCGCGATTTTCATCTGCGTTGGAACGCCGCCGTTGGAAAACGGGGAAGCCGACCTCAGCGCTATTGAATCCGTCGCTCGCACCATCGCCTCCACCGCGAATGGTTATCGCTTGGTGATCGAAAAGAGCACTGTGCCTGTCCAGACCGCAAAGCGCCTTTGGAAGCATCTCTCAATCTACAATAGCAATGGCATTGATTTTGATGTCGTCTCCAACCCTGAATTCCTTCGTGAAGGCTCCGCCGTCGGAGACTTCTTTCATCCGGATCGCATTGTCATAGGTGCTGAATCTCCGCGGGCCATTGCAATGATGAAAGAAATCTACCGGCCGGTTCTCCAGTCTGCATACACCTGCCCGGTTCATTCGCAGTGTCCGCCGGCGCACGAAATCCCACTCATTGTGACTGACACGAACAGCGCCGAACTAGTGAAGCACGCATCCAACTCATTTCTGGCCATGAAGATTTCCTTCATCAATTTGGTGGCCGATGCCTGCGAAGCCGTCGGCGCCGATATCGCAAAAGTAGCCGAAGGCATCGGCAGCGACAGGCGCATCGGCAAGAGCTTCCTCAATCCAGGCATTGGCTTCGGTGGCTTTTGCTTCCCTAAGGACCTTCAGGCCTTTGTTCGCATCGGGGAAAAGCTTGGATGCGATTTCTCATTGTTAAAGGAAGTAGAAAAAATCAACTTGCGCCGTGCGGAGCAATTCGTAGCCAAGGTCAAGAGGGAACTCTGGGTCCTGCGCGGCAAGACCCTTGCTGTTTGGGGCTTGGCATTCAAACCAGATACCGACGATGTGCGCTTCGCTCCTGCGTTAAATATTATTCGGCGGCTGCTGGCTGAAGGGGCAAGGATCAGAGCGTACGACCCTCATGCCATGCAGAAAGCAAAGGACGAGCTTCCGGAGATTACCTACTGCTTGAGCCACTACGAGGCCGCGCAACACGCTGATGCCATTCTCGTTCTTACCGAATGGGACGAGTTCCGCCGCCTGAAGTGGGACCTTCTAGCCAAAAGTGTGGCACACCCACTGCTAATCGATGGCCGCAATTTGTACTCCGCGGATGAAGTTACGGCCAACGGATTTCAATACGTTTGCATAGGCAAGGAGCCTTCCGAGGTCCGCTATGAGCATTTACAGGGCGGCGGGGATCGCGAACCGGTCCCGCTACGTATCGCTCCGCCCACTCCAGCCTCTCACACAGTTCCTGTGCAACTCACGCCATAGGACTGCCAATCGAACAGGCATTACATCGCGGTAATATTAAGGAAGTACGGTCCGTTCGCATATTAAACACCTGTCCTCGAATTGTTCCTATGTACAGTAGAAGCCGATTTTCCCTGTATGTAAGCTTCCAACCAGAAGGAAGTTACATCTTAAAGAACGAATGGTCGGACTCTCTCGTTCTCATGTCCCAGGTCGCCCCTCCCTGAGGGGTTAGGCGGCCTATCCTCCTCCTCTAAAGAGAGCTCTCCATCGAGGGAGCGAGTAAACGATGTTTAGATTCGGTTTAATTCTTGCATTCTTGTTTTCTGCACTACCCGCCGGAGCAAAAGATTTCTACATCGCAGCAAATCAGGCTGGCGCCGGAACTGGGACGGGTTGTTCAAGCGCTAAGTCTTACACGTGGTTTAATAACACGGCGAGTTGGGGAACGGGCGCAGCTCAAATCGGTCCGGGCACCACGGTACATCTTTGCGGAACATTCGTTGGTACGCCTGGTCAGCAACTTTTGACAGTCCGAGGCACTGGTACGAGCGCAGGCCCAATAACAATCAAGTTCGAGACCAATGCGATTCTGACGGCGCCCTATTGGTCCGCATTCGGTGCGATACACATGGCTGGTCAGAGCTACATCGTGATAGACGGCGGCACCAACGGCCTGATTAAGAATACCGCGAACGGCACAGGGCTCGGCAACGCGCAAGACAGTAGGGCTATCTATGCTCCGACTTGCACGGGATGCGTAATCAAGAATTTGACGATGGCGAACCTGTACGTCCGCACGTCAATATCAGATCTCGCGGTCAGGCAGACGGCCGTAAACTGCGTTTATTGGCTCAACTCTAACGGTCTTACGATTACACACGTGACCTGCCATGATGCGGGGTGGGCCTTCGCAGGGTACGGAAACAACTTCACCTTGTCTTATTCCAACATCTACAACATTGATCACGGGCTTGCTTTCGGTCCGCAAGGAACCACCTCGGGTTTTTCGATACATGACAACCACATCCATGATTATGTGAAGTGGGACTCGACTACCAACGCCTATCATCACGATGGCTTGCATATTTGGGGACAAAACGGCGGCGTCGCGACCAACGGCGTCATTTATAACAATCTTTTTGATGGCGACTCCGGAGTTAACATCACAGGTCATATCTATATTCAGGATTCAGTGAAGAATGTCTCGGTGTACAACAACGTCTTCCTCGTCCCCTCCAATCGCACGATCAACGCGCTCTGGTTTAGCGGCATTACCAGCGCAGGCGTCTTACCGGGCGGACCTGCGACGGGTAACTCCGCTTACAACAATTTCATTCGCGCCGGCGGTCATACGCATGGCACCGGTATATACGCCACTGCCCAGAACAACTTTACGGCTGCCAACAATGTGCTGCTTGGTGGAAATTCCGACATAACCATCCAGGGTGGCGGGTATCTCTCAGCCGTCGGAATTAACAACAATATCTACGAAGATTTGCTCAAAGATGTGGGTTCACTAAACACCTTCGGATATCAAGGTCACAACTATCATGATCTGGCGTCCTGGCAAGCCGCATGTCACTGCGATTCAAAATCAAAACTGGCGCCTGCGTCACAGATTAACGCCAGCAGCCTGGGCCAGTTATTGTCGGGCTCTGTCGCCATCAGTGCCGCCGCTAACTTGATTAACATGACTAGTGGCAGCTTGTCTCCGCTTGCCAATGACATCGTCGGCGCGTCGCGTCCTCTCAGCGGTAACTGGGATGCCGGCGCTTACAAATTCGGTTCGACGGCGCTGCCTTCGTCGCCAACCGGCCTGACTGCAACCGTGCAGTAAGCCAACGGGACAACGACTTAGGACGGATGGTTCAGGCTTTAGGTCAGGAGAATCAAGCAATACTTTGAAGTGACGTATCAAGCAGGAAGGTGTGGACTCAGGTCCGCCCTTCCTGTCCTTCACTTTTACTGCATCTCGCCACTCGTAAAGTGCACATCCAAAAAATGGACGATCAGAACCAACGCGGTAGACGCTTAATCGCAAAAAATACTGTTTTCAACCTTCTCGGCCAGGTTTTGCCCATGGCCGTCGGCGTTGTCACCATTCCGCTCATTGTTAGAGGACTGGGCACCGCTCAGTACGGCATTCTCTCCATCGCTATGATGCTGCTCGGCTATTTCAATATTTTCGACCTGGGGCTGAGTCGCGCTACCGTAAAATTTGTTGCCGAGAATCTCGACCCTGAAAATATTCACAAAGTTCCTGAATTGATTTGGACTTCACTTTCGCTCCTGGTCGGCCTCGGAATTATCGGCGCCGCCGTTGCTGCGATATTCGTTCCCATTTCTGTCACTCATCTCTTCAAAATGCCCGCTGAGTTGGCGGGGCAGGCTCGCATCGCCCTCTATGTTCTCTGTGCCTCCATGCCCGTTATGCTTGGCAATAATGCTTTGCGTGGCGTCCTCGAAGCCACACAGCGCTTTGACTTGGTGAATTACGTCAAAGTCCCGTCCAGTGTTCTCTTTTATCTAGCCGCGGCTCTCGCTATTCCCGTTGGAGTGCACGTCGCTGGCATCGTGTCTTTGCTGGTCCTCATTCGGCTGGCTTCGACACTCGCATATCTTTTCCTTTGCTTTCGCACCATTCCTGGTCTCGGCAGCCATTTCCGCGTTTCCCGGGCGTCGCTCGGGCCATTGGCTACGTTTGGCGGCTGGATCATGATCACCAACGTCACTGGACCTGTATTTGGCTATCTCGAACGCTTCATGATCGCATCGCTACTTTCCGTCAGCATGCTCGCTTTCTACTCGGCCCCTTATGAGCTGGTCTCCAAACTCTTGATCTTCCCCATGAGCGTTGCGCCGTCCCTGTTTCCATACTTTAGTTATCACGGCAGCAGGAAGAGCTCCGAGGTCTCAGAGGTAACGTCGCGAACCCTCAAATATCTTTTTCTGGTCCTAACGCCCCCCGTCGCGGTCTTCATCTTTTTCGCTCGCGACATCATGAATCTTTGGCTTGGCCCTCAGTTCGCGGCCCAAAGCACACTGGTACTCCAACTCACTACCTTGGTTTTCTTCCTTAACGCCTTTGCCTTCGTTCCGTTCACGTCGGTCCAGGCTCTCGGCAGGCCGGACCTCAAAGCCATACTCGATCTGGCCGCGATCCCGGTGTATTCACTGGCCGCGTGGTGGCTGATAAAACATCAAGGTATTAACGGGGCCGCTTTCGCCAAATTGCTGCTCACGATTTCTGACTGCACCGTTCTCTATATTTTTGCTTCCAAGTTAAAAGCGTTTTCGCTTGGCGATTGTCTTTCTGGCCCCCTGTTCCGCGCCATTCTGGCTAGCGGGGGTCTCTTAGCGCTTGTTCTCGCTGTTGCATCCATGCACCTGAAATTGCTTCTTGCCGGACCATTGATCGTTCTCTGTTTCCTTGTTTATGTAGTGATGTTCTGGATCTTTGCGGTGGACGAAGACGACCGGACAACAATCTACGCGCTCCGTGCAAGAGTTTTTGCAATGGTCAGAGCTAGGCGTTCAACCACAGCGATGGAGATAAGCAGCAACGACGCTTCACTGTGAGCGCCGTATGGATTTCACCGCTGTTTGAACTTTCGCCGAATGGATACTCTTGAATGAGAATTACGTTCTTGATGCCTGGTTACATCTGGGGGCCGTCGGGAGGCTTCAGGGTCGTTTATGAATACGCCAACCGCCTGGTATCTCGCGGTCACGAGGTCACTGTCATCCATCCTCGCCGTTTACTTTCCTGGGCGCCCTCGGCGCTCACTCTACGCCAGCGTTTCCGGAAGGCCAGGCTCGCGCTAACCGAGCTTGTTTCCACACCTTCGATCCATTGGCAGCCGATCGACAAAAGGGTCCGGATGCGTTTTGTCGCAAGCTCAGATCCGAGACATATTCCAGATGGCGACATCCTTTTTGCCACTGCCTGGAACACCGTTCGCCCCGTGATGGAATGCCCTCCCACAAAAGGTGAAAAGAGCTACCTTATCCAGCACTATGAGACCTGGATGGGACCCAAGGATCTTGTTGACGAGACGTGGCGAATGCCCCTGCGCAAGATCGTCATCTCGAAATGGCTTCTTGAAATCGGCAGGGCCCTGGTCAGTCACCCTTTAACCTACATTCCGAACGGCATTGATCACAAGCAGTATTGCCTGACTCAAACGATTGAAGGGCGCCCGCGACAAATCGTAATGATGTGTTCACCAGTAGAGTTCAAGGCTCCCAGGGACGGCATCACTGCTCTTCAAATCGCGAAGAAGGAATATCCCAATCTTCGCGTAGTCCTATTCGGCAACAGCCGTCGCCCCTCCTGGATTCCTCAATGGATGACCTTTGAACAGGACCCACCGCAACAGCGCATCGTTGAAGAGTTTTACAACGGCTCAAGCATCGTCGTCAGTTCCAGTATTGCCGAAGGCTTTGCACTGCCGCCGGCGGAAGGAGCCGCGTGCGGTTGCGCTATCGCCGCCACAGACAGCGGCGGTATTCGGGACTTTACCGAACATGGAGTCACCGCATTACTTTCACCTCCTAAGCAACCAGAGGCGCTGGCCCGTAATATCTGCCTGCTCGTTGGCAACGATGATCTCAGAATTCGCTTGGCGCGTTCAGCGAACGATTTCATTAAACAATTTACCTGGGAACGCAGTACTGATCTGCTGGAGAAATTCATTTTCCGGGCCGCGCAGCGTAAGCCCCTCGGTCACCCATCGAGTTCGTCGATCGAGGTAAGCCCCGCATGATCACGCACCTTCAAATGGAGGCCTGTTAGTGCCACCGGACAATCTTAGATTTGGCGGCGGTGCGTCGGAAACAATTCTGCACCCACTCGTCCTCATAGCCATGCTCATCGCGATGGCCTTGATTTTCCTGCTGCCGCGCAAGTACGTTATCTGGCCATTTTTGTCTACCGCATTCTTGGTACCACTTGGACAGTCAATTCTTCTCGGCGGCCTGCATTTCTTCGTCATCCGGCTAATCATCCTAACAGTCGCTGTCCGAATGCTCGCCTCTGCGTTCTCCTCCGACGGAATTTTTGGCAAGCGGCTCGGCGTTTTCGACGTCGTCTTCCTCCTCTGGGCTTTTTTCCGTGCTCTCGCGGGCGTCCTCGTCTTCTCTTTCACTTCTGGCGCCCTGGTCTATCAAGGTGGTTTTCTACTGGATGCCATCGGCGGTTTTTTTGTGCTGCGATATTTGATTCGCGATGACGAGGACATCTACCGCACTATTCGTGTATTCGCTGCCATTTCCATTGTGATCGGGGGGTGCATGCTTTTTGAAAAGGTGCACCATGTCAATGTCTTCGGTCTCCTGGGTGGCGTGCGGGCTGCTCCTGAGATTCGCAACGGCTCCGTGCGCTCCCAGGGTCCTTTCGAGCATGAGCTTTTGGCGGGAACCTTCGGCGCCACTTTGTTGCCGTTGTTCTTCCTTCTCTGGAAGAGTGGGAAATCTAGGTTTCTGGGCATCTACGGAGCCATCGCAGCGACCGTGATGGTCCTGACTTCCGCTTCCAGCACGCCCGTCCTGGCCTACGGTGCCGCCCTGATTGGAATCTGTGCCTGGCCGATTCGTAGACTCATGCGCCCTGTTCGTTGGGGGATTGTCGCCGCACTCCTGCTCTTGAACATGGTTATGAAGGCCCCCGTTTGGTTCGTCATTATGCACATCGATGTGGTGGGCGGCTCTTCCGGTTATCACCGCGCGATGCTAGTGAACGATTTCATTATGCATTTTCGTGATTGGTGGCTCATGGGCACCACGGAGAACTCCAAGTGGGGATTCGATATGTGGGACCTCTGCAACCAGTACGTTGCCGAGGGCCAACTGGGTGGACTGGCTACCTTCATCTGCTTTATCGCTATGATTTGCATTTGCTTTTCCAAGATAGGGACCGCCCGAAAGGCTGTCGAAGGGGACCGCGACAAGGAATGGTACTTCTGGCTCCTTGGCGTCACGCTCTTCTCTCACACTGTCGCGTTCTTCGGGATCAGCTATTTTGATCAGACCCGCGTTTCCTGGTTTGCGCTTTTGGCCATCATTCTTCCTGCCACGGCTCCCTATATCGTCAAGGAGCCCGTCAAGCGGTTCGCGCGAGTTCCGCTGCGTGGTCCTCAGCCTAAGCCGGCTTATGCATCTTTCTCGGCGCTGCGTTCAAAAACGAGCGGTGTTCCCCCGAGACCACACGGCTCGCGACTAAATACTCGATTTTCCTGAACTCTATTCATTCACGATCACTAAGTTCTTGAAGTTGATTCTTGTTCCGGTAGAGCTCCGAATGAGCCAACTCGCTAAGAAATACGTAATCATTTCCCCAGTTCGCGATGAAGAGGCTTACCTTCGCTTCACCATCGAGAGCGTGCTCGCACAGACCATCCGCCCGATTGAGTGGGTCATTGTCAATGATGGTTCCACCGATCGCACCGGCTCTATCATCGACGAATACGCGGCGCGCCATTCCTGGATTCGCCCGGTGCATCGTCAGAATCGCGGCTTTCGCAAAGCCGGCGGTGGCGTTGTCGAGGCTTTTAACGAGGGCTATCGCTCTCTAAGCACCGATGATTGGGAATTTGTGGTCAAGCTCGACGGAGATCTTACCTTCAACCCGGACTACTTCGAGAGGTCCCTCCGTAATTTTGAGCGTGATCCACGACTCGGCATCGGCGGCGGCGTCATTTGTTATCTCGAAGACGGCCTAAAGCGTTTCGAGCCTGGTCCTGAGTTCCACGTCAGAGGAGCGACAAAAATTTATCGCCGCGATTGCTGGGAGGCAATCGGCGGGTTTTGGCCGGCGCCGGGTTGGGACACCATCGACGAAGTCAAAGCAAACATGCGGGGTTGGCTTACAAGGAGCTTCTCTGATCTTCATCTGCAGCATCATCGCTATACAGGGACGGCCGACGGAATCTGGATGGGTCTGGTGAAAAATGGCCGCGCCAACTATGTCTGTGGTTACCATCCCCTCTTTATGTTGGCCAAGTGTTTCCGGCGCTTGCCCCACAGGCCTTACCTAATCGGCTCGCTCGCCCTACTTTATGGCTTTATATCCGGATACCTAAAACAGCTTCCCCAAGTGGATGACGTTCAAGCGATTGGTTTCCTCCGCCGTCAGCAACTTGGCCGCCTGTGGGGGCGCGAAACGATTTGGCGCTGAAAGATCCCGCGCATCTGCCGATTCAAAAAACCTGCAAAAGGGGCTTCCAGAATGAAATACAGATTGATGGATTTGCTGCAATGCAGTTGCGGTCGAAGCAACTTGGCTGTGAACGGAGCCGTGGAGCGGAGCGTACCCTTCAGCGATTCTCTCTGCCAAGTTAAGTGCTCGAACACATGCGCTTTCCGGGAGCGTTCCCTAGACACCGTGACACCCGCGGACTGCAACCAGTGCTACTCCCACGAGGTGGAAACGGGCACCATCTCCTGCGTTTGTGGCAAGACGTATCCCATCGTTCGGGGAATTCCTCGGTTCTTACCGGATGACCTCGCCGCCGACCTCAAGAAAGCGCAGGAGACATTTTCCTATGAATGGAAAATGTTTCGTTTTGGCGAACGCAACTGGGGCCAGGACATTGAGCACCGCAAAGGCCTTTTCCTCGATGCTATGGGATCCTCGCCAGAAGAGCTTCGCGGCAAATTGATTCTAGATGCGGGTTGCGGCAGCGGACTTCTGTCCATGGAAATGGCCAGGAGCTTTGGTATGGAAGTCGTCGCCCTCGACCTCGCCTTCGGCATCGAAAACGCCTACAAGAAAAACACAAATCCCTATGTCTATTACCTACAGGGTTCCGTTTTAGCGCTCCCTTTTCGACGTCAAGCGTTTGACCGGCTGTATTGTGCGGGGGTTTTGGTGGCTTGCCCGGATACGCATGCCGGCTTTAAATCCATTGTTCCTGTGCTTGCTAAGGATGGCCGCAGTTTTATCTGGGTCTACCACCCCATCAGCAAGCAGTATTACCCCACGGAGCACCGCAAGCTCGCCGTGTACAATTGGATCCGCACTCGGATCACCTCTCGTTTGCCGATCCGGGTGCAATATTATCTTTATCTCTCCACGCTACCATTCTTTTTCGTCAAACAGTCGATCGAGGTAATGCTCGGCAGGCGCCCGTCTCCGCTGACTTGGCGAGAAAAGATGCAGGCTCTTTTCGATTTCTTTTCACCCCTTTATCAACACCGTCACGAACCCGCGGAGGTGTCCTCTTGGTTCTCCGAACAAGGTTTTGCCAATGTGACTGTATGCAACATTGGATCACAAGGATTCGGCGTTCGCGGCGATCGCGTTGACGTTCATCCCGAGGACTCCAGGAATTTTGTCAGCGTGGACATCTCTAAAAAGTCCGAACGGCAGCAGTTGTTTGGGTCCTCGCGCACCTCGGCGATTTCCCCTAGCTAAATCTAGAGTTAGCCACCCTTCTAATTTTTATAAGGTCAATAAAATGTGCGGAATTTGCGGAAAGCTAATCCTTGATCCCTCGGCCACGGTTTCACCCGCTCTTATCAAGAGCATGGCCGACGCGATCCGTCATCGTGGCCCTGACGATGACGGCTACTTCATGTCCGGCCCCGTCGGCCTCGGCTTTCGCCGCCTTTCCATCATTGACCTCAGCGGCGGACACCAGCCGCTATCGAATGAGGACGGCAGCGTCCACATTGTTTTCAACGGCGAAATCTACAACTATAAGGAGCTTCGTCAGTATTTGCTGGGCCGCGGCCACATTTTTAGAACGCAAAGCGATACGGAGACAATCGTTCACCTCTATGAAGACTTGGGCGAAGCCTGTGTTGAAAAACTGCGCGGAATGTTTGCCTTCGCCATTTGGGATGATCGGAACAAATCGCTGTTCCTGGCTCGCGACCGAGTCGGAATCAAGCCGCTGTACTACTCGCAGTCGCGCACCTCGGTAATCTTCGCTTCCGAAATCAAGGCACTTCTCGCCGATCCCGATCTGCAAGCGGAAGTCCGTCCGTCCATGATCGACAGATTCCTCACCTTCGATTATCTGCCGGGTGAAGAAACTCTGTTCAAAAACATCTACAAACTGGCACCCGGGCATTCCTTGTCTTTCCGCGCCGGAAAGTCCTACAAGCGCCAGTATTGGGACCTCCATTTCGAGCCGTCGCCCTCAAGCTTCCAAGTCGCGAAATCCCGTCTTCTGCATCTCCTCGAAGAATCCGTCGCTCTCCACATGATCAGCGATGTTCCGCTTGGGTTTCTCTTGAGTGGCGGTGTTGACTCTACTGCGATGCTGGGATTGGCGGCAGGTAAAACATCTTATCCCATCAGCAGCTACACCATCGGCTTCTCCGATCCCGAAGTCACCGACGAGCGTCCCTATGCTCGTCTGGCCGCACAGAAGTATGGCTCCGAGCATCACGAAACTACCATCAGTGCTGGCCAATTCGCGGAGTTCCTGCCGAAGTATATTTGGCATATGGAGGAGCCAGTTTGTGAGCCTCCCGCAGTCGCCTTGTATTATGTTTCCAAGCTCGCCAAGGACTTTGTAAAGGTTTTAATTTCAGGAGAAGGCGGCGACGAAGCTTTCGCGGGTTATTCCAACTATCGTACTCGCCTATGGTTTGAGCGCCTGAAGCGCTTTCCCGCGCCGCTGCGTCAGTTATTTTCGGCAAGCTTCTCCATGCTTACTCGTTTCGTATCGCCGGGCATGGCCGAAAAATCTGCAAAGTTGCTGCACCCTCGTCTGGAAGACTCTTACTACAGCCGAACCTCTGATCCCTCGCGCTTCTTCAATAATCAATGGCAACAATTCTATTCCAGCGACTTCGCGCAAAAGGTCGACAAAAAAGTCTCCTCAAACGCTGCCACAAAATACTTTCGCAACGGTCATCGCGCCGGTCCACTCGGCAAAATGCTCTATGTCGACACCAAAACCTGGCTCCCCGATGATCTCCTTATTAAGGCCGATAAGATGACCATGGCCAATTCGTTGGAGCTTCGTGTTCCCTTGCTCGACCACAAGATCCTCGAATTTGCCGCCTCTTTGCCGCAAAATTTTAAAATCCGTGGTTTCACCACCAAGTACATCGCCAAGAAGGCTCTCCACGGCTGCGTTCCTCGCGAAATTCTCGATCGCAAAAAGGCTGGGTTCCCCGTTCCGTACGAAAAATGGCTGCGTCTGGATCTGAAGGATTGGGTTCACGACCTTCTTCTTGACTCTAAGACGACAGCGCGTGGCTATTTTCAAAAGAGCGCTGTGGAGCGAATGCTTTCCGACGACATGCGCTCCGGGGGCTACTCGAAGGAGATATTTGACCTCGCCGTTCTGGAGCTTTGGCATCGCGAATTTCTAGAGAAAGAGAAGCCAGCCCTTCAGCCGCAGTCTTCGCCAGAGCCGCCCTGCTACTCCACTGCCGGCACGGCCGCTTGAATCAGACTAACGCGCGCGATTGATCGAAACCGGTGAGCGTTTACAAACTCAATCCGTTGCAGGATCCTCGATGGCAGATTTTCGTCGACCACCATCCGCATGGTTCGGTGTTCCACACAACGTTCTGGCTGGAAGCTTTGCATCGCACGTATGGCTATGAGCCGGTTGTTTACACCACTACGTCGCCGGGAAACGATCTCTCGAACGGCATTGTCTTCTGCCGCATTCATAGTTGGGTGAGCGGCAGCCGTCTCGTCTCTCTCCCGTTTTCGGATCACTGCGAGCCTCTCGCCGCCGCGCTCGATCGAACCGAGCTCATGGAATTTCTAAAGGCTTCGATTCATCGCAAACGGTGGAAATACATCGAAGTACGTCCACTTTCGCAACAAAGTCCTGCCCAAACCTGCGATCTCACCAAAAGCGAGTCGTTTTCCCTGCAAGTGCTCGACCTTCGGCCCAGCCTGAATACCCTCTTTCTCGACTTTCACAAGAGTTGCGTGCAAAGGAAAATTCACCGTGCGGAACGCGAGAACCTGACCTACGAAGAAGGGCGTTCCGACGCCCTTCTCAAAAAGTTCTACGACTTGCTGTTGCTTACCCGTCGGCGCCACGGTTTGCCCCCGCAGCCCTCGCTTTGGTTTCGCAACGTCCTTACGTGCCTCGGCGGCGGTGTTCTCATCCGCGTCGCTTCCAAGGATGGCCGACCCGTTGCAAGCATCATCACCATTCAATACAAAGATGTCCTCGTTTACAAATACGGATGCTCCGATTCTCGCTTCAACAATTTGGGCGGGAACGCGCTTCTCTTCTGGAAAGCGATCCAGGGCGCCAAACAAAATGGTGTCCTGAAATTTGATCTGGGCCGATCGGAGTCAGACAATTCCGGCCTGGTCAGCTTCAAGGAAAATTGGGGCGCTTTAAGCCGGCCTCTCGACTATTATCGCCTTCCCGCCAGGCAGCCGTTCCATCTGAATTCTGCTTGGCGCACGCGCTTCGTCAAAAGCGTTTTCTCCAGGATGCCTGACGCGCTTCTTGCCGCCACCGGCAGACTTCTTTACCGACACATAGGTTGACGGCCCGACCCCTACGCCGATGAACAAACAGTTTCTTGAATATTTCCGGTGTCCTCCGTCCTTAGTGGATCTGTGCTTGAAAGGAGAACTCCTTCCGGAGCCAGGTTTCTTCCGAGTTGGTTCGGATCTGACGCTCTATGGCAGAGTCTCCACAGGCCAAACGTGCCGTGACTCGACTGGTGCGCTGGATGATGTTTCCGCCGCCCTACGCGTTGAACAGAACACGTGTGTTCTGCCCTTTGACCTTGAAGAAGTTGTGCACAATTTGCGTCGCGAGCGTTATGACGGCGCCATGCCCGTTGTCCGCAGATCCGCCACCAAAGCTATCGGTCGCAAAACCTATTACGCTATGCGACCCTTTTTGCCGACTTCCGTACGGAAGCATCTGCAGCGCGTGGCCCTTCGCGGATGGGCTCGTGCCAACTTTCCAGGCTGGCCCATAGATCAAACGGTCGATCGCTTGTTCGATCTAATAATGGAGTGCGTCATCCGCGCCAATTCCGGCCAACGCATTCCTTTCATCTGGTTTTGGCCAGACGGTTTTGCGAGTTGCGCCACAATGACCCATGACATCGAGACCGACGCAGGCCGCGATTCCTGCGGCGCGCTCATGGACCTGGACGACGCCTTCGGCATCAAGGCTTCCTTTCAGGTCGTTCCCGAAGGTCGCTACGAAGTCTCCGACAAGTTTCTGGACACGCTTCGAGATCGCGGTTTTGAGATCAATGTCCACGATTTTAATCATGACGGTGACCTTTTCCGCGATCGTGAGGAATTCCTTCGCCGCGTCGCTCGCATCAACGACTACGGCAGAAAATTCCGTGCTGCCGGCTTTCGTTCCGCCGTTCTGTATCGAAATCTCGATTGGTACGAATTCTTTGATTATTCCTATGATATGTCTGTCCCCAATGTCGGGCATCTCGATCCGCAGCGGGGTGGATGCTGTACCACTAAGCCCTACTTCATCGGCAAGATTCTAGAGATCCCGGTTGTGGCTACGCAGGACTACACGTTATTCAACATACTCCGCCAATACTCGATGGATCTTTGGGATCAGCAGATTGCGCTGGTTCTCAAGCAAAACGGGCTGATCAGCTTCATCGTCCACCCCGATTACTTATTCCATAAGCGCGCGCGCGAGGTTTACTCCACCCTTCTATCTCGACTCGCCCAGCTTCGCGGCCAATCGAAAATGTGGATTCCTCTACCCCGCGAGCTTAATGATTGGTGGCGAAGTAGAAACGAAATGCGCCTTGTCAAGGAGGGAAGTGCCTGGCAAATTGAGGGCCGCGAAAAACATCGCGCCCGCATCGCCTACGCCAGCCTAAACGGGGACCGCGTCGTTTATGCCTTCCACCCCGAGTTTCAGCCTCACGAGCTCCCAACTCTTGTTTCTTCACAGCCGACGTCGCCCTGAGTCTTAATGCCAGCTATCTGTTGGAATGGATTGCTCCTTCTCCAATGGGTCGTCAACTCACTCGCGAACAACTGAAATCGCTATTGCGGCCCCGCTGTCCACTCCAGGTATTTTAATTTCCAGTTTTGGCCTGCCGCGACGACCGCCCCGGTGAATCCCGCTGCGGGTTCCAAAGCGTAGCAACTCCACAGCATTCCCTCTTCATCCGGAACCAACTGCTCCCTCTCGGTAAAACTCACTGTGAAGCTCCGCAGTGGAATGCTCAGCCCCTGCCCGCGGGCTTTGACGTAGGCCTCCTTCCTCGTCCAGCAGCCGAAAAATGCCTCCTCGGCTAATTTTGGCGCCAGCTTCGCCAGTCCGGCCATCTCCTCCTCCGAAAAAAAATGAGATGCAATCTCCATTCCCCTGAAACTAGCTTTTATCTGTTCGATATCCACGCCGACTTCCTGCCCGCTGGTAAATACGAACAAGCCCATTTCGCGTGAATGCGAGACGCTGAAGCAAATCCTCGAGTTGTGTTCCGCCGAAAGGAACGGTTTTCCCCGTGGACCATAGCTCAGCATGACTTTGGCGGCATCGAGGCCCAAATAAGCCCCCAACAATTCGCGCAAAATCCCTCGCGCAACAACGAAGCGATCGCGAGCGTGCGGGACTAGGAACCTTTCCGCCCGCTTCTTTTCTTGTGTGGTCAGTGTATTTTCAAGACGGCTGAGGATCGCGCCGGACCAGTCCAACGATGCCCGCCAAACGTGCAACTCACTCTCGGCAACCACCGGTACTGTCGCGATGGGCGACCACGCAAACGAGGCAACCATAAGGTAATCAATTTAGCGTCGCACTCTGGCACGTGCCCGCGCTGTCTGTTCTTCAGCCTTTCGCAGACAACTGTCCATTTTGTGCGCCAGACCGTCTACATTCGGCTGCATGTAGATCGTGTAGTGGTTGCCCGCTGTTTCGCAGATCTTTAGATCGTCCCCGAGCAGTTCCGACCATCCCAAATCCAACACATGTCCAAATCCGAACGTCCGCTCGAGACTCCGAATCAATGTTACTCCGCCACGATAAGCCTTCGGATGATATTTCGCCGCCGCCGCATACAGCACGTCTAGCGGGTTCCCCGAAGTAGGATCTGCCAACTCCGGATAAAACTTGCTCGCCCTCAACACGCGCCGCAAAGATTGCTTCATTCTCGCCAGCTTCTGCGACGTCCGTCCCGCGATGTAGTCCCGCGTTTGTGTCGAATTCAATTGCTGCAGGTACGCATACTCAAACTTCAGTAGGTGAAGCTTCAATTGTGCGCGCGCAATCGTTCGCTTCCACCCGCTGTACTGTTTCATCCGCACGGGGTTCGCGGTTTCCAGCATCAAAACCTGCGTCACCTCTTGTCCTTGCGCCTGCAGTTGCCGCGCCGTTTCGAAAGCAAGCAGGCCGTGTGCGCACCATCCAGCGAGCATATAGGGACCCTGCGGACGTCGCTCTCGTATGCTCTGCACAACCTGCTCCGCGATGCATTCCAGCGAACTCGGATCCTTCAACTTCGCGAGCACCGACATTCGCAGTCCCAGGCTATGAAACTCGCGCAACTCGCTCAACCGCTGCGAAAGCGGTCGGAATGTTGGATCGCCGCCCAGAAAAAAGAGCGGAAACTGACCCGTAACTTGCTCTCGTCCCCCGCCATCTTCCGCGCAGCTATTGCCTCGAAACTTTCTCAGGAGCTGTGTCTGGCCCCGTACCGTCGGAGCCTCCAGCAGGGAAGCAAGCGGTAACTCCACCCCAAGCGAATCCTCAATACGCGCCATCAGTCGTGCGGCCAGCAGGGAATGGCCGCCCAATTCGAAGAAATCATCGTCGGCCCTGACCGGCTTCGTGTTGAGCACTGCTTCCCAAATCGCAATCAATTCCTCTTCCGCACTGTCTGCCGGAACACTTGTGTCCTGCTCCGCCTTCATGGCCGCGTGCTCACCGGCGTCCCATTTTGTCTCCGCGAGCGGTTCTCCCGGCGCCTCACTTACCCGTACTTCGAACTGGCACGCCGTTACAAAATCCGTGATTGCTTGCTGCACGTCCACGTGCTCGCCTATCGCGGGATGCAAGCTCCAAACCATCTCGCATTCTTGCTTGCCGGTGAGAAGGAGAGCGTAGCGCATAGGCGGTAAGCGCTGCGCCGAGATGCCTTGCTGCCCATCAGTCTCTAGAAAAGCTCTGATCCACTTGCGTGCATCGCCATGCGGCAGACCGCGAAGGTCGTGCTCCTGCCACGGGACCTGTCGCCCCTTGCGTCGCTCACTGTTACCGTTCCCATTTACGCGTTGAGACGACCCGCTGGCTACGCTCAAATTCTCTGCCACCGTTTGCCACGCCGACCGCAAGAGCGTTGCATCGATCTCGCCTTCCACCAGCAAGTGTATTTGTACCGGACGCTGCATTCTGCTTGCCGCATTCCCCCCATGGTGTGCCGATGCAGCTTCTTCAAGCGCCAACTTTGTTCCAAGGGTTGTGGCAACATCAGATTGGACTTTCACTCTGGAATCTCCACCCCCGATGTAGCTCCTCCGCAGGGGGCTGTGAATACACACTTCCTCTTTCGTCAGAGTATGAGCAGGGCGGGTTCGGGAGGCAATCCGGTCTTCTACCAATACTTCACGGTTAAATGCCTGATGTCGTTAAATTTCTCGCCATGACGCGCAATCTTTACCGCAATCGAAAAACAATCGTAATGTCCGCAAACGTCTCTGCCGGATCCCCATTAACAAATGTCGGCTCGTACCGCCACTCGCGTACTGCCGTCGCTGATGCCGACATCAGCAAGCTGGGCCCCCTTATCGGCGTCACGCTAATTATCTGTCCCGTGCGTCCTACGCGAGCCCGCAACTCCACAATCCCCTGAATGCCACGGTTCCTCGCTTCCAGCGGATAGAAAGGCTCGCTATGCGATATTAGTTGTCCGATCACTACTCGCTCGGATCGCCCGGACGCCGTCGGCAGAATTTCTAATGTTCTTCGCGCACTAATCGCTACCGCCGCAGATGCGCTGACTGCCTCCCCCGGAAGATTGACCATGAAAGGTGGACTTCCCGGTCCCGGCGCGTTCACTAAGATCGAGTGTTCAGTGGCCGGTCTTTCAGCTGTAACTTCCACCTCACGGCTATCGTGTGGCGCTGCATATTCTGCTCGGTGGCGCGGCCCCCGTTCCTTGGCACCTCCGTCGATTGCGCTGGAAGCGGTGGAGCGCCCCGCGCTCCCGTCCTTCGCCCCCAAACCCCCGCTCATTGCTTCTGCCTTACCCGCTCCTGTTTCCTCGTCTTTCTTTTCATCGCTGGCCTTGCCCGCATCCGAATTTCCAGTACTTCCGGCCGCCGTACTTGCACCGTCTTCCGCCGGTGTCCTTCCGTTTGCGGCGTCGCTCTTCGCCCCGTTCCTGGTCTCAGCCTCTCCATCGGTGCTCGCCTGCTGTGGTGAGACTGGCGTCGAGACTCTCGATGCCGGTGGCTGGTCCTGTATCCACGCTCCAATGTAAGAAATCCACTGGTCCAATGTTCCCCGTCCAATGGTTGCACCTAGCCCAAAAAACAGCCCCGCCACCAAAATCACCAGCAACACACCGCGCAATCTTCCTCGATGCCGCGGTGGTTCCATCCAGACCTGTTCCGTTGCGGGCTCTGCTGCGAACATGGAGTAATCCGTGAATCGAAAATCCTGCTGTGATGGCTCAGCAACGGCCACGCCGACCGGTTCTTTCTGCGTAGGTCGCTCGCTTTCTGCTTGTGTCCGGTTTGTCTTTGTGGCGTACCCAATCGCCGGTTCGTGAGCACCTCCACCACCGCGATATGGTGTATCAAGAATCCGCTCAGCGGCCTTTCGGCTCTCCGTGCTTGGGATCGGAGTTTTTTCGTCGGCTCCCGAGAGATCGCCTTCCGCCGCAACCCACTTGATAATCTCCCTTCGCGCTTCCTCCGGCAATTCAGTGAACTGAATGCCAGCTTCCTTTTTCGATTCGCTCATCCAAACGACACGACCGCTGGCCTTCAGCCATCCGTGCAACGCCGGCACCTGAAACCGGAACCCGGGGAACTCACTCGAAGTCAGTGCCAGCGCTGACTGCACGGCAAATCCACCCTCACTCAGATTTAGCAGAATTCCCCCGTTGTCCTGTCCCAATTCCACGTACGCCATGGGCGACAGCTTCCGCCGAGTGTGCGTGCGGCTTTCGTGCAGGGGTGCTTTGACCCTATCTGTGTACTCTTCAGGTTTTGTCATGGCTGTGCTGGTTGCGCCGGGTGAGTTGAGCGCAACTACTTAGGTAACTTAGACTTGCAAGTCTATTCTACGCCTATGGAAGATGCCCTTCAAGGATTGCGCGGTTTGCCGGCTCAACGCCTACCTCAACAACTCCTTTGCATAACGCGCCGGCACGGCTAAGTTCGATCCACCAAATCCCTTCAGTATCGCGAAATTCACCCCAATCACTTTTCCGTCGCGATTAAACAGTGGGCCGCCCGATCCTCCCGAGGTCGTCGCCGCGTCATAGACAATCTTGTCCTTCAACACATCGCCGATATGGCCCTGGGTCGTCGTTGGCCGTATCAGCTTCTGCGTCGCCAATTGCGACACGATCTGGTTGACGCTCTTCGTATTGTCCGCGATCTTCTGCGCAACGTCCGCTCCCGCTCTGGCCAGGATCCCTTCGATCCCTGTCGGATATCCGATCAGCACCACCGGCTCGCCAGATACGCTGGCTTCACTGCGGTCATCCAGCTCCAACAGTGTCGCATTCGCCGGCGTCCCCGTCTCGATCTTCAGCGTCGCCACGTCCGCGCTGCGTGAAACCTTGTCGAGCTTCGCTGTAAGCCCCTCGGTGCTCCCAGGAAAATATGCTGTGTAGGACAACACATACGCCGTCGCTCCGTGATCGAGCAACTCCTTCAGCTCGTCATTGTCCCACCATGGTTCCGCCACATGGTGGTTAGTTAACAGTCTTCCATCCCGCCGCACTAAAAATCCTGTCCCAAACACATCAATCTGCAAATGCGGACCCGCCCCGCCCGACTCCAGCCGCACCATTCCTTTGTCGTCGACCTGCGGCTTGCCCGTCGTGTCCGCGGCGATTTGGATAGGCTTTCCGTTTTCTTTATCCAAGAACTCCACTACTACATGCAGCAAGCACACGCTGGGCCCGTAGCTGTGTACGATTGTTTCGGCGACCTTCCCTTCATTCTCCAGCAGCTTCAGCCGCTTTTGAGTATCCGCCAGTTGCTGCTTCAGCGACTGCGCGTCTGGTCCTTCCGCGGAGACCATCTTTTTGCGCAGATCTTCCGATTGCGCCCGCAGTGTGTCGCGCGCCGCGGAGTTGGATTTCGCGTTCGCGTCCAGCGAACTCCGCATCTTCTCCGTGCGCTGCAAAAGTTCGTCGTGCAAACCCAGCCCGTTGTTCAGCCGCGCAATCTCCGCTCGCAGTCGCAGCGCTTCCTTCTGGCTCCGTCCCGTCGAGATCACTACGAACGCTGCCGCCAGAATCGCCGCTGCGCTCACCACAAAGATGGCCGGTATCAGCCAGAACCGGTGCTTGCTGATCGCCCCGCCGCTCACCGCTTCCACCGCGATGTCCGCCATCTGCTCGCGCTGCACCGCGTACTTCAGCATCGTCTTCAGTTCTTCTTGGGGCTGCCGCTCCCGGAACTGCGTCCGCACACGCGCGCCAAATTCGATTGCTTCAAATGGGAAAGTGATTACATCATCCGCGCCCAAATCCAGCGCCCGCGCTCGCTCTAGCGCTCCCCCTCGCACTATCATCACGATCTTCACGGATGCGCGCGTATCCGACTGCGCTTTCAATTGCGAGATCATCCCGCAGCAGCTCAAGTCTGTCGGCGAAGCCTCTGTGATGATCACCTCGGGTGAGAGGGCCACCACCTCGTCGACTGTGAGCTCCGACTCCGTCGCAATCTCGTATCCTTGCCCCGCCAGCGCGCTGTTCACCAGCTCGCTCGTTTCGGAACTCAGATCAAGCAGCAGTAACCGCATATCTGCTAGTCTACCACTCTGGATAACCGGATGCCCGCCGCGCCCTTCCCTCCACAAGCCCATTTCCTTTTTCCCTCTTTCCGTTTATCCTCCTGTCCAATGCTTCAGGCTGGCGTGGCCGCCGTCCTTTCTTCTTATGGCTCAGCGTGATACAAAAGACGCAAGTCTCGTATCGAATGAAGGATTTTTACTGAAGCTCGAATTGCACAGCGATCCGCAATTGCTCTGCGTCGTGCGCGGCGCGCTTGAACGCCTTACCGAGGTCTTTGGCTTTTCTGCTCCCGACCGTCGTTCCGTCACTCGCGCGGTCGACGAAGCTTTGACCAATATCATGCGCCATTGCTATAACGGTCGGACCGATCAACCCATCGAAGTGTATTGCACGCGTGTGAAGCCTCGCTCTCCGGATCATGCCGATGGCCTTGAAATTTTGCTCTGCGACCAGGGTCCCGCTATCGACCCCGCAAAGTTGCGCGGCCGCCGCCTCGACGAAATCAAGCCTGGCGGCTTGGGTCTGCACTTTATTCGGCAGAGCATGGATACCGTCGAGTATCGGCGTGTTGGCAGCACCAATCAGTTTCGGCTGGTCAAGTATCTCCAGCCACCGGCCTAGTCACATGCGCTTTGAGACCCAAAGGAGGACTTCCGTGCAAATCTCTGCGCGGCATTCCGATCAGACTACGATTTTCGATGTCTCGGGAGACATAGACCTCGCCAACTCGCCGGAGGTCCGCAAAGCTCTGCTGCGCGAGGTTCGCGAGAAGCGCACCCCTCGCGTGGTCCTGAATCTCAGCAACGTCCGCTACATTGATAGCTCCGGCGTCGCATCCTTAGTGGAAGGCCTTAAGGCCAGCCGTGATCTCAATTTGCGCTTTATCCTGTTCGGACTGAGCCCGTCCGCTCGAGAAGTCCTGCAACTTTCGCGCCTCTTGAAGATTTTTGAGGTCTACGACAACGAGGATCAAGCCCTGTCCTCCTGAAATCTCATGTATCGGCGGCCGTCGTGCCAGCATCTTTAGCACGGTGTTGTAGGGGCGTGCTTCAGTTTATCCTGACGAAGGAAGGGCGCGTCCTAGCAGCTTTAGCTGTCCGTAGCTTTTATTGAGCTCAAAGACATGCAACTCCTCTCCCAAGTCGGCGGTTCTGTGACCAATGGTCTCGCCTACATCGGTGCTCTCGCCTCCCTCGGCGGCCGCGCCGCCTACTACACCTTTGTGTCACCCTTTCAAGGCAAACCTGTTCGTTTTCAGCGCGCCGTCTCGCAAGCCCTCGACGTCGGCGTACGCGCTCTCCCCATTCTCTCTCTCATCACTTTCTTCATCGGGCTTATCCTCGCTCTTCAGGCCGCCTACGAACTTCGCCGCTTTGGTGCCATCAGCTACGTGGCCACCGCCGTTGCCATCTCCATGTCGCGCGAACTCGGCCCCCTCATCACCGCTATCGTCGTTATCGGTCGCTCTGGCTCAGCCTTCGCCGCCGAAATCGGCACCATGAAAGTCACCGAAGAAATCGACGCACTCGAAACCATGGCCATCAGCCCGGTCCATTTCCTCGTCACACCCAAGTTCATCGCCATGGCCGTCATGTTGCCCTGCCTCACCATTTGGGCCAATGCCATGGGCATTCTTGGTGGCTCGCTTTTTGGCGTTGCGCAAGCCGACTTCGCCTTCACTCGCTACATCTCTGCCTCTCTTGACTCGCTCTTTCTCCGTGATATCGTCACGGGATTGATCAAGAGCGTCATGTTTGGGATCACCATCACCGCTGTCGGCTGTCTCGAGGGGCTTTCCACTGGAGCCGGTGCCGAGGAAGTCGGCCGCTCCACAACGCGCGCCGTGGTCATGTCCATTTTTTTGGTCGTCATCGTCGACCTCATTTTCACCGCGCTGTTCTTTTTTATCAGCGAACACTAGGATCCAGCGATGGAAGCGCCTCTTACAGATTCGCTCGAAACCACGGCCACGATTTCCGTCCGCGACCTCCGCGTAAATTACGGCGCGCACGAAATCCTTCACGGCATCAGTTTTGACGTTCATCGCGGCGAAACCCTGGTAATCCTCGGCGGTTCTGGCTCCGGCAAGAGCACCCTACTGCGCACCCTTGTCGGCCTCGAGAAACCCAGCTCCGGCGAAATCTGGATTAAGGGCCGGAATATTGCCGCCATCTCACAATCCGAAATGGACGAGATTCGAAAAAAAATAGGTATGTCATTTCAAGGTGGCGCTCTCTTCGGCTCCATGACCGTCGGCGAAAATGTCGCCTTGCCGCTCCGCGAGCACACCCGTCTCGAAGAGTCCACCATTGAAATTATGCTGCGTCTTAAGCTTGAGCAGGTCGGTCTCCAGGGCTTCGAATACTACATGCCTTCCCAGCTCAGCGGCGGCATGAAGAAGCGTGCTGCCGTCGCCCGCGCACTCGCCATGGATCCCGAAATCCTCTTCTTCGACGAGCCTTCCGCTGGCCTCGATCCCATCATCGCCGCCGGTATCGACCAGCTCATTCTCGAGCTCAAGCAGGCTTTTCGCATGACCATCATCGTCGTCACCCACGAGCTCGCCAGCGCCTACCTGATCGCTGATCGCATGGTTTTGATTGACAAGGGTAATATCGTTGCTATCGGCACCACCGAAGAAATGCGCGCCAGCACTCAGCCGCGCGTCCGCCAGTTCCTCGACCGTGTTGCCGAGCCTGAAGTTGCTCGCGAGCTGGATTATTTGCAGATGCTAACGGAGGATCGTCGTTCCAGATGATCGCTATAGCAGGGAAGGGAACCAATGAATCCTAAAAGCGAACAAGCTCTCGTCGGTCTTTTCGTAATGGTCGCGACCGCCGTCCTCATCGGCACCGTCCTCGCCATTAGTGGCGCCTTCGGTCGCTCCACGCACACCTATCACGCCTATGTTGCGTTTGCCGGCGGCATCGAGTCCGGCTCCGGCGTCCGCTACTCCGGAGGACCGAAAATCGGCCGTGTCGACCGCGTGCGCATCGATCCGCAAAATCCTTCACGCATCGAGATCACCTTCAAAGTTCGGTCCGACCTCCCTGTTAAAACAGACAGCCACGTAAAAATAATGAGCATGAGCCCGCTGGGCGATAACCACGTAGAAATTCTTCCCGGCTCTCCGCAAGCCGCCATCGCTCCCGATGGTTCTTTGCTCGCTTCTGAAACCTACGTCGATTTCAACGCCCTTACTGCGCAGCTTAACGATCTCGCCCCTCACGCCCAGCAGTTGATTGTCGCCTTGAACGATCGTGCCGCCGACCTGAAAGTCACCCTCGACCGTGTGAACGACTTACTCAACGCTCAGAACCGCGCCAATCTTTCCGCTACTCTCGCCAACGCCCGCGGCATGCTTGAGGAAAATCGGCCCGCTCTCCACTCCACTCTTCAGCATGTCAGTTCCGTCAGCGAAAAGCTCGAGCCTCTCCTGGACGATTTTCGAAAGACTTCCGCGGAAGCCAACAAAGCGATCGATCACATCGATTCTCTGGTCGGTGAAAATCGCGCCGATATTCGCCAGGCCGTCGCCGAGCTTCGCCGCACCCTCACCAACATGACCGATCTCACCGCTCACCTGAATCAGACTCTCGACGTCAACTCCGAAAATATCGACGAGCTCCTCGATAACTTCCGCCACGTTTCTGAAAATCTCAAGGAATTCACTGCCACGATTAAGACTCGTCCCTACACCCTGATTCGCTCTTCCACTCCCCGTGAGCACAAACCCGGTGAACTCAAGTGACCACAAGAAGAATGGGCAATTTCGATTCCTTCGTGGCAATGGATGCTGTCATCCTGAGGTCCCGGCGCCTTTCAGCCGGGCCGATCGCAGATTCCGGCCTTGTCGGAAAGGATCTCAATCGACGTGCTTCCGGCGTGCAATGTGCGATCACGTCTTGCGGCCGGCCTCTCCGGCGCGCAGCTTTGACTTCCGCAGTCGCCCTCCTCAGCATCCTGTTTGCCGGTTGCGGCGCCGCCAGGCCCTGTAGCTACTACCAACTGACCCCTCCCAGTGCCAGCGCCGCCGACCCGCACCCCGCCAACGCTTATCCCGTGACTGTCCTCGTGGGCCCGCTAACCTCCTCGCATCTCTACCGCGAAGACCACATCGTCTACAGTTCCAACAGCGAGAACATGGGCGTCTACGAATACCAGCGCTGGGTCGAGCCCCCTGCCGAGATGATCCAGGACGTGATTTTCCGTTCGCTTCGCGCTTCGGGTCGCTACCACTCCGTGGAAGCCCTTCGCAGCAGCGCGCGCGGCGATTATCTTCTTCACGGTCATCTATATGATTTCGAGGAAATCTCCGGCTCGCCGATGTCCGCGCGCCTGACTCTCGAATTGCAGATGCGCGACACCAAGACCGGCCAGACTGTTTGGACCCATCTGTACAATCACGACGAGCCCGTCAGCGGCAAAGACATCTCCGCCGTCGTCGCCGCCCTCGACCGCAACGTCCAGCACGCCACAAGCGAATTCACCGCCAGCCTGGCCGAGTATTTTTCAGCCCATCCGCCAGCCACGCCGTCGCCCGCGCCACAATAACCCAATCTCGGCGAAGAGCCTCACGTGAACCATTGGCGCCGCGCTTCTCTGCGTATCTCTGCGCTCTTTGCGTTATCTTTTTATTTTTTCTTCCCTTGTTCTTTTTAACTCACTCGTCGCAGCGTCAACAGCGTAATATCATCCTCCAACTCCGCCTCGCCTCGATGCGTTCGAATGCCGTCCAGCAAGTTCTGCGAAAATTCCCCCAAGCTCACCGGCTCCGCCATCCTCCGCAACGTCTCCTCCGCCAGCGCCAGAAATCCTCTCGACGTCAACTGCTCCCCTTCCGGCGAATGTGCCTCCGTCGCTCCATCCGAAAACGCCAAAATCATGTCTCCTACGTTCAGTCGAATGCTCTGTTCGGTGTACTGCTCTCCGGTAATAAGTCCCAGCGGCAAGTTCTCCAAGCCTTCGCCAATCTGACAAAACTGCTCGCCGCGCGCCCTCCACACCAGCATCCGCGGGTGCCCCGCATACGCAAAGTTAAACTCTCCGCTCGTTCCGTCGTACGTCCCCGTGACGACGGTCGTCAGCCGTAATCCTCCCGCGTCATTCGCCGTTCCCACAGTGAACTCGTCATTCAACGCCGCCAGCAGCCCCGCCGTATCCCGGATATCATGAAATTTGTGCAGCAAGTGGTGCACATGCCGCGCCACGGCGCTCGCCACATATCCGTGCCCAACGCAATCGGCCAGCACGACGCGCGCAATGTTGTCGCTGCAAGAAAAAACCGCCGCCAGGTCTCCTCCCTCGTCTGCGCCCGACGGCAGCGCGATAACGTCGCCCTCCAGTCCAGCCAGCTCCAGCGAACGATGCGCCCTCTCGTTTCCCGCCCAAAGCTCCATGCACCCAAACGGTCGCACCGCCGAAGTCGTGCACTCCAGCCCATCCTTCTCAATCTTTTTAAATTGCATAATGAAAGTAATGTAGCACTTTGGAGTGCGGCGGTCTTGCCGCCGCTTTTACGCCGTCTGCACGTGCAAGCGCCAAGCGATTCGCCACACGTGCTCCCTCTAGCTGCTCGTTTTCCTTCCGTCCAGCGTCCGGTCCAAATTAAACGCCGCGCTGATCAGCGCCAAATGCGTAAACGCCTGCGGAAAATTTCCCAGCCCTTCCCCCTGCGAACTCGTCTGCTCCGCGTACAGCCCCAAATGGTTCGCATATCCCAGCATGCGCTCAAACAGCAATCGCGCCTGAATCAGCATCTCCGGATCCGCCATTCCCGCGCGCGTCATCGCTTCCACCAGCCAGAAGGAGCACATATTAAATGTTCCTTCCTCGCCCGCCAGTCCGTCGATCCTCGGGTCCGGCGGATACCGGTACACCAGTCCATCGCTCACCAGCCCGCCTTCTCTCGGTTTTTTCATGACTTCCTTGATCGTATTCACCATCCGCGGATCGCTCGGCGCCATGAAAAACACCAGCGGCATGATCAGCACCGAAGCGTCCAGGTCTTCGCTCCCGTAGAATTGCGTGAACGCCCGCCGTTTCTCATTCCATCCGCGCGTCATTACCTCCTCATAAATCTTGTCGCGGTCGTGCATCCACTTTTCGCGATCCGCCGGAAAGGAACGCTTTTCCGCCAGCCTGATCCCCCGATCCAGCGCCACCCAATTCATCAGCTTCGAATACACAAAATGTTCTTGCCGGTTGCGCATCTCCCAGATTCCTTCGTCCGGATTTTTCCAGTTCTCGCATACCCAATCGAGCCGATGCCGGATCGCCGTCCAGAAATCGTAGGAGATCGGCAGCGCATACTTGTTGTACAGGTACAGCGAGTCCATCAGCTCGCCATAAACATCGCTCTGAAATTGCTTGTACGCATCGTTGCCAATCCGCACCGGGCTCGACTTTTTATACCCTTCCCAGTGCTTCAGTTCCTGCTCCGGCAGTTCCGGGTTCCCGTAAATGGAAAACATCGCGGGAATCTTCTCCCCCGGCCGCAAATGTTTCGCTGCATAGTGCTGTATCCAACGCACGAACCCTGCTGCTTCCTCCGTAAATCCAATGCGCACAAACGCGTACACCGTGAACGCCGCGTCCCGCAGCCACGTATACCGGTAATCCCAATTGCGCGGGCCGCCGATTACCTCCGGCAGGCTCGTGGTAGGTGCAGCCACGATGGCGCCCGTCGGTTCGAACGTAAGCAGCTTCAGCACCAGCGCCGATCTCTCCACCCGCTCGCGCCAGCGCCCGCGGTACGTGCCCCTCGCAAGCCAGCGGTGCCAGAATTGCACCGTATGCTGGAATAGCTCTTGGCCTTCTTTCTCCGATGCGGGACACAGCGCATCGCTGTCGCGTTCTTCATCGCTAACCGTGAACACATGCGACTTGCCTTCCTCCAGCTCAAATTCCGCTACAATGCTTCCGTCTCCTTCTTGCCGTAGCGACTCTCCGCAGCAAAGGTGCAGCCAGTGCTTTGCGGAACGGAACGTCGCTCCACTCCCGTGCAGAGTCACTTCGTGCGGCTCGCGTCCGTAATCAAACGCCGGCTTACACACCATCCTCACTTTCACCGAGCCCCGCACGCATCGGATTCTCCGGTATAAGTGGTGATACCACTTCGATTGCGGCGGCAATCCCACCGGCATGAAATCTTCCAGTTCCGCGATTCCGTCTTCGTGCAGAAACCGCGTCACCAGGATATTTGTCGATGGCCAGTAAAATTGCCGCGAATTAAGCTGTTCCGCAACTGGCGCGATCTTGAATCGCCCTCCACGTTCATCATCCAAAATCGCTCCAAACACGCTCGGCGAATCAAAGTGTGGCGAGCAATACCAGTCAATCGAACCATTCATCCCCACCAGCGCGACCGTCCGCATGTTCCCGATAATTCCGTAGTTCTCAATCGGCTGATATCCCATGGTTTCTTCTCCTCTGTATGGAGCCACCACGCACAGAAGTAGATTCCCCAACCAACCAAATCGACGCGGCACGTCTCTTCTCTGCGTGCCTCCGTCTGCGCCTCTGCGTTAGATTTCCTCCTTCTCTTCCTCTCCTCTGCTCCGGCCGCTCTAATCCCATACCCTACCGCTACGAAGGCCAAACGCTGTCATGCTGAGACCCGGCGCCTTTCAGCCGGGCCGAAGGACCTCAACTCATCCCCCCGGTGCTCGCGCTCGACTCCCGCCGGTTCCTCCTTACCGTGTTCCCACCCGCCCCTGTATATTGGGAACCGCGCCATGGATCTCCGTCCTGCCTCCGTCCTCCGCTGGCTCTTCGATCCCGAGCACGGTGCGCGCGACCGCCTCCTCCCGCGTTGGCTCTTCCTCCGTGCTCTGGGCCTGATCTACTTCTCCGCCTTTTACTCCCTAATTTTCCAAATCCGCGGCCTCCTAGGCCCGGCCGGAATTCTCCCCGCCTCTGAATATCTGCGCGCCGTCACCAATTCGATCGGCTTCGCGCGTTTCTGGTTCGCACCAACCCTTCTTTGGTTCTCCGCCGGAAACCACACGCTCATGACCCTCTGCTGGACCGGCCTCCTCGCTTCCGTCCTTCTCACCATCAACATTTTCCCTCGCGGGATGCTTCTACTTTGCTTCATTTGCTTCTTGTCCTTCGTCACTGCCGCATCCGATTTTTCCGGCTACCAATCCGACGGCATGCTCCTCGAAGCCGGTTTTATCTCTCTTTTCCTCGCGCCTCCTGGATTTCGTCCCGGTCTCGCCCCGCAAAGTCCGCCAATGCGCGCCAGCATCTTTCTCCTTCTCTGGGAATGGTTTCGTATCTACTTCGAATCCGGAGTCTCCAAAATCGCCAGCGGCGATCCCCAATGGCGCCACTTCACCGCCATGGACGAGTATTATCAAAACGGTCCGCTCCCCACCTGGATCGGCTGGTACGCGCAGCATCTGCCGC
>Ga0209648_10000050_pt1 | contig 70647 bp, 64 predicted proteins | sample GraSoi2013_115cm_FD_185830 | JGI IMG/M metagenome (GOLD analysis project Ga0209648, IMG submission 185830) | Grasslands soil microbial communities from the Angelo Coastal Reserve, California, USA - Sample 9_17_2013_115cm (SPAdes) (version 2) | ecosystem: Environmental > Terrestrial > Soil >... | reverse complement strand
CGTAAAAACCGACCACAGTATCAGCCGTAACCGACCATTTGTGACTCCGGGCTGGCTCAGCCAGAGGTAATTTGCTGGCGAAACTCGATAAAAAGTGTGGGAATGCAAAAGGGCAAAAAAAGACCTGAGCACACTCAGGAGGACAAGACAGCATCTAACCTATTTATGGCAGCCGAGACTGTGGAAGGTGCTCTCCCCGTTAAAGTGCACCTTGTAAATCCCAGCGATTCTTCATTTGGCGTAGCCGTCATCACTCCGCGATGGTTATTTGTGCTTGCCGCTGCAACTCCAACTGCATTCGGGGATCCCGAATTGTGCGATGAAACGTTGGAACCGCTGGATGTCAGCCGCGTAGACCCGGGAGACATCGTGGGTATCGGAATCCACACTGGGAATGCCCTGCGCGGCTACAGCATTGGGCGCATGGTGCGCGAACGCGGGGCCTGGGTCATTTTTGGAGGTGTTCACGCAAGCCTCTATCCTGAGGAAGCATTCGAGCACGGAGGGGCGCATGCAGTTGTGCGTGGCGATGGCGATCTAGCCTGGGGAAAAGCGCTAACCGATTGTGTGAACGGCGACTTAAAGAGAACGTATGAAGGCGGACGCATTGAGCCCAATCAATTCAAAGCGGCACGCTGGGATCTGCTGCCTGCAAATCGTTACATGTGGGCCTCGGTACAGACGGTTCGGGGCTGCCCAAAGCACTGTTCGTTCTGTTCGGTATGGAGGACTGATGGCCAACGACCGCGGCAGCGTTCGACCGACGCGGTGATTGATGAGATCGTGCAGTTGCGACGTAAAGGATTCCGGTTTATCGCCTTGGCCGATGACAACTTCTATCCTGTCTCGTTTACCGATTTGAAACTTGCCGAGGGACAAGGCAATCAGCAAAGGCTGGTGCAATTAACCGCTTTGCGCAACGAGAGATTCGAGCTTATGGCCCGGCTGGCCGATTTGCCCGCAGACCTCAACTTCTTTACCCAGATCACCATGGAAGCGGCCGAGGATCCTCAATTCCTTGCGGCAATGCGTAAAGCCAATATCAAAGGTGCATTGGTAGGAGTCGAGGCGGTTACCGCCGAAGGATTGAAGTCGGTTTACAAAGACTTCAACCGCTCAGGCGAAGATCTTGTCCAACAACTGCAGAAGTTTCGCGAGCACGGAGTGTACGTCCTGGGCTCTTTCATTTTCGGGCTGCCGACGGACCGGGAAGACACCTTCGATGCCACGCTCCGGCTCGCGCAAAGATCGGGTTTGGCGTTCGCTCAGTTCGTGATGCTTACGCCATTTCCCGGAAGCGCAGATTTCGAGCGCTGGGAGAAAGCGCAAGGTGAACGCGTACGCAAGATTGCGGGATTCCCTCTGACGCGCTACTGGCTCATTCCCCCGGAAATCCGGCCGAAGATGTTCATGCCGCATCCCACGATGAGTTCAGACGAAATGCGAAAACGAACCCTGAGTGTCTGGAGCCGTTTTTACAGCTTCGGAGCAATTTGGGAACGGTCCGCCTGCGCTTCGTCATTCAAGTCCCGGCTGATACTTCTCTTCATTTCGAAGCTCTACCGGCAAATGTATGCCAATACTGGCATCGCGACCGACAGCGCTCGTAGAGGCCGCGCCACCACCGTCGCGAAATGGCTGGCAAAGCCATGCCGGCACTTGTTCGCAGCCAATCCAATGCCGGAACTGAAGGTTCCGAGTGCTGGCAACCAGGTTGCATCTGAATTGCGAATCTCTGCCTAGTCAATCTCTAGTTACGTCTACTCGTGCAGCGAACCGCAGAAAAAGTTACTACGGTGCGTCTCCTAAGGCAGCTTGTTCAACATCGCTTCTATGGGAAGAGGTAGGCAGTCAATTAACTGGCTTCTATCCGGATGACGGGCAACACGGAAGTTATTCTGGGCCAGAAGTCCTGTTGTGGTTCTCGAAGACCGTCTCAGGGCCGCGAGACGGTGTGCTCAAGGGGACACGGATTACTTGCTCGGGATCTATCGTGGCCGGCGGACTGGCGCATTGTCGGCAAGCCGACTTTCCAAGGAGTGTCTCGAGATCAACTCCCAGTTGGTCGACAAGTGGATCACACTCGCGGTCAAGGCTTGGACGGACTCTTCTCGAGCGCAGAGATCATACGTTTGAGCGCGACCAGGCAGTAGCTGTGCCGAAGAAGATCAGTGATGAAGTCCCAGTCTAGCGAGGTGCCGGCCCACATACTCACCCACTGACCACGGCCATATGGTGTGGTGAAGAACTGTTTGCGACGAAGCAGCCGGTCGACGCCGGTGTGGTCCATCCGAAACGCAATCGAAGACCGTCCGCTGACAATCTCGAACGTGGTAAACGTCCGCTTTCCGGCCCGAAAGTTCGGATGTCCCCACGAAGAACTCTCGCTCGTTTCCGGGAACTGCAGGCACCGCGCGAAGGTTTTGCAACACCTGATCTGTCGATCGCATGTTGAATCCTATCCCACAGAGAAACCAGGCAATCGGTCAGATCTTGACACTTTGACACCGCCTCGGGTTGTATCACTGGTCGGGCGACGGTCACTTGGATCGAAGTCGCAGGATGCGAACGCTGTTAGCGTGCTTGCCAACTCTCGCGTCGACAAGAACGTGCTGCCCTGCTTGGTTGATGAGGGTGTCTGGATTCTCCACGATCCATGTTGTCTTACCGTCATCACTCACCAAGACCATGCGCTGTGGCAGCCATTCGGGGTGACCGACGCTGGCGCCGCCGCGGAGGCACTTTGCGACACAAGATTCTTTCCCCGGCTTGATGTGAGCCCGTCCGCAGCTCTCGTCGCTGACCCAGCCACTCAGCGTGGAGGTTTTCGCGTCCACCTTGCCGAAAGACACGACTACCATTGCGAGCACGACGCCGATCTGAGTCTTCATTGCTAGCTAGATCTCACTCCGTATCATGACAGACTGACCGAAGCTGATCTGTGCAAGAGTGCACAGTGGCAGAGCCGTGTCCACTACGACCCATAGTGGCTGAACTGGTTCATTCTCAAATGGTTGCTGCGGGTTCTCGACGTTACTCCTTAAAAGTCCGCTGGTGAGAAACGTGGCGCTGCTGAACGCCGCTCGCGCCCAATCTCCCTGAAGCCCGTTTATGGCCAACTTCCGGTTGGCCGACAAGGACTAAGCCGCTGGCGCGGCGGACGCTACGCGTGGTGAACCCAAAGAGTTTGGATAGCTGACACAGTGTGGGTCACAGAGAAAGGAGATTCCTGTGACCCGTTTACGCAAAATGATGCTGGAGGAAGCTCCAGCGTCGCAACTACTCTGCAATCACGACTCGCAATTACCTGCGAGTGGTGGCCGACTTCGCCAAGTATTTTGCCAAGTCTCCCGACAAGCTTGGCCCGAACGAACTGCGGAGCGACCAAGCCTATCTGCTGCAAGAACGCAAGCTCACGGTCGGCACCGTGGTCAACTGGGTAGCGGCCCTGCGGTTCTTTTTCGTCAAGACTCTCAAGCGCCACCAGTTTCGCGATTTCTTGCCCTACCCCCAGGACCGGCGCCTGCGCTCCACTATCTTCAATGGAACTGAACCACTACCAAGGCAATGCTTTTGACTGCTTGGGTAGCAATCGGATGGGGCTATAATCTTGCGCATCGATGGGCCTCGCGACAGGCACAAAACTCGGGCCCTATGAAATCCAATCTCCCCTTGGCGCAGGAGGTATGGGTGAGGTGTATCGGGCGCACGATACGCGCCTGGAGCGCACCGTCGCCATCAAGATTCTTCCTGGGCACCTCTCTTCCGACCCGGTCCGCAAACAGCGCTTCGAGCGCGAAGCCAAGATCATCTCCAGTCTGAATCATCCTCACATTTGCGTCGTCCACGATATCGGGCACCAGGACGGCATCGACTATCTGGTGATGGAGTGCGTGGAAGGCGAGACGCTGGAGAAGCGCCTGGAGAAGGGGCCGCTGCCGCTCGAGCAGGTTGTGAAGATCGGGGCAGAGGTTGCCAGTGCGCTGGATCGAGCGCATCGCAGCGGCGTGGTGCATCGCGATCTGAAGCCGGCGAACATCATGCTGACGCCCACCGGCGCGAAGCTGCTGGATTTTGGCCTGGCCAAACCCGCGGCAGCGTTGGCGAGCGCCGCAGCAGTCACGGGTGCGACCCGGAGCTCGCCGGTAACGCAAGAGGGCGCTATCGTTGGGACGTTTCAGTACATGTCGCCGGAACAGATCGAGGGCAAGGAGCTGGACGGTCGCAGCGACATCTTTGCGCTGGGCGCAGTGCTGTACGAAATGCTGACGGGGCAGCGCGCCTTCCAGGGGAAAAGCCAACTGAGTGTGGCTTCGGCGATTTTGGAAAAAGAGCCGGAGCCAATCACCACCATCAAGCCGATGACGCCCCCGGCCCTGGATCACGCGATCCGCTGCTGTCTGGCGAAAGATCCCGAAGAGCGCTGGCAGACCGCACGTGACCTGGCGCTGGAGCTGAAATGGATCGGAAAAGCCGAGCCCGCCGGGCGACAAGAAGCTTCATGGGGGACATGGACACAGATCAGGGGATCAAAGCTGCTGTGGATGTTGACTCTGGCGCTGCTAGGCGTGGCCGTAATCGCGCTGTGGGGATGGATGCGGACTGCCGGACCTGCACTGCGTCCTGTAACGCGCTGGTCGACTGTTCTCCCGCAGAGCGACAGGGTTCAAGGTGTGACGTTTTCGCCTGACGGTTCCCATCTCGCCTACATCGGCGGCGGGCAGATTCTGGTGCGGGCCATGGATCAGCTCGAGGCCAAGTCGGTTTCAGGCGATGATCAAGTCAGTTCTCCTTCACTCTTCTTCTCGCCGGATGGCAAGTGGATCGCTTATCACGCAAACGGCAAGTTAAAGAAGGCTCCTACCGCCGGTGGCGCTTCCATCACAATCTGTGATTGGCAAGCGCTTCCTAGCTCGCACCCGAGTGGCACTTGGGGGCCGGATGACACCATCATTTTTGCAACGGGATTGGCAACGGGAGCGGGGCCAGGGGAACATGGACTCTTGCGCGTTCCGGCGGCGGGAGGCAAGCCGCAAGTGCTCACCACCCCCGACCCACAAAAAGGCGAAACCGCCCACAGCTCGCCTCACTTTCTGCCCGGCGGCAAAGCGGTATTGTTCAGCATTAAGACCGCGAAATCCTGGGACGATGCGCGGATCGCGGTTTTGAACTTGCGCACAGGCGAGCAGCGCGTGCTTCTCGAAGGCGGCTCGAATCCGCGCTATGCCCCAACCGGGCACCTGATCTATGCGCGAGGGAGATCGCTGTTTGCCGTACCCTTCGATCCGGAACGGCTGCAACTGAAAGGCACACCGTCGCCGGTGCTCGAAGATGTTTCGTGGAATTCGTTCATGGGGTTCGCCGATTATTCTTTTTCCGAATCAGGTGACCTGGTGTACGTGCCGGGAAGCGCTGTCGGGCAGAAAACGACTATGGTGTGGGTGGATCGCACGGGAAAGGCCGAGGCGCTTGGAGCGCCTCCGCGAGCGTATTTCAATCCCAGTATTTCACCGGACGGCCAGCGGGTAGCGATGACTATTGAAGGCGGATCGGCGGACAACTGGGACATCTGGATTTACGATCTTGCGCGCCGCACGCTGACTAAGCTGACCTACGGATATCTTAACAATGCCGCGGCGTGGACGCCGGACGGCAAACGGGTGGCGTTTCGAAATCGTACTGAGTCGGGAGAGAATGGAATCTTCTGGGCCCCGGCGGACGGCAGCGGGCCTCCCGAGCAGCTTCTTGCCACCGGCGGGCCGGTGACGTCCAGCTCCTGGTTGCCTGATGGCCGCGCGCTCCTGTTCTATGGGATAACACGGGAGCAAATGGGGATTTGTGTGCTTCCCATCCAGCGAGCGCCCGCCGATTCGGCACGCACGCCCCAGTGCGTGTTAAAGACCGGCCTCAACCCACAAGTGTCTCCCGACGGGCGCTGGCTTGCGTATCAATCGGCCGGACAGGTGTTTGTACAGCCGTTCCCACGCTTGGTTGGGAAGTGGCTGATCTCGACCGATGGGGGAACTTCGCCGCGCTGGGCGCGAAATGGGCGCGAGCTCTTCTATCGCAACGGTCAGAAGATGATGGCGGTGGACATCGAAACCAAAGAGGGTTTTCGCGCCGGAACTCCTAAAGCGCTGTTTGAGGGCCAGTACCTTGGCGGACCGGTCGGGATGCAACCTGGACTAGGATATGACGTTTCCCCCGACGGGAAGCGATTTCTGATGATCAAGCCGGAGAGCCAGCCGAACGTCGCCCAACTGCAGGTGGTCGAAAACTGGTTCGACGAACTCCGCCGCCGCGTCCCGGCAAGCAAGTGATCCGGTGGAGTGCCGGAAGCAAAGCCTCCTCACACCGATCACTCTAAACAGCTCTGTGAAAATGCGTCGCCACTCGCTACTCGGCTGAGTCACGAGCGAACCGGAAATTATTCCGGGCCCGAAGTCGGCTTCGGGGACATTTGGGCAAACGTCCTGGATGCGCGTTTCCGGGACGGTGACGTCATTTCGATGTTATGCCGGAAAAACTTGCGCGACACACGTCAGGCTGCAAGATTGCCACCGGCAGCGATGACCGTTGCGAAGGCAGCACGAAGACGAAAAGCTGATAAACGCTGCAAAGGCAGCTAACGGATCACCGGAAACCAACCGGGCTGCACTGCCGAAGCAGCCATCGCCTCGAGGTGTCGCGGTGGAACCTGCAGCTCCGGCATTGGCGCACCCTGAAACAGCTTCCGGCAAGGAACCCCGAGCCAGCGGGCCCATTTGGTCGCGCGCTTGCGGCGCGCGCTATCCGTCGCGATTCCGGTACTCGCATACATTTGCCGGTAGAGCTTGGAAATGAAGACGAATGCCAGCCGCGCCCGCAGGTTGGGGGTACAAGTCGATCTTTTCCAGACCGCGCCAAGGCTGTAGAAGCGATCCCAGACGCGTTGTGTGCGGATCCGCAACTCTTCCGAGCTCATGGTCGGATGAGGCATGAACATCTTCGGCCGCTGCTCAGCCGGTATGAGCCAGTACCGGGTGATCGGCGTGTCACTCACTTTCGGAACGTCTGTTCCGAACGCCCTCTCCCAGCGCTCGAAGTCCACGGTTCCCGCAAACGGCGTCAGCATCACGAACTGCGCGAAGGTCAAACCGGCTTTATGGGCCAGGTTCAACGTCGCGTCGAAGGTATCGGCGCGATCGGTCGTCAGTCCAAAAATGAAGGAGCCCAGCACGTGTACGCCATGCTCGCGAAATTGTTGGAGCCGCTCGATCAGTTTATCGCCGGAGCAGTTAAAGTCCTTGAAAACGGCTTTGAGCCCTTCCGCACTCACGGCTTCCACGCCCACCAGGGCGCCTCGAATTCGGGCCGCCTGCATCGCATCGAGAAACTCAGGATCCTCCGCGGACTCCATGGTGATCTGCGTGAAAAAGGTCAAGTCGCGCGGCAGTTCGGCGAGGCGCGCCATCAGCTCGAATCGTTCTTCGCGGATCGCGCGCAACTCCGCAAGCCTGGCATGATTGCCCTGCCGCTGGGCAAGTTTCATGTCCGTCAGGGTCACGGGATAGAAATTATCGTCGGCGAGAGCGATGAAGCGGAATCCGAGGCGGCGAAGTGCGACAACCTCTTCCACCACGACGTCGGAATTGCGCTGCCGTGGCCGTTGCCCATCCGTGCGCCACACCGAGCAGAAGGAGCAGTGCTTCGGGCATCCGCGGACTGTCTGAACCGAGGCCCACATGTAACGGTCCTTGGGCAGCAGATCCCAGCGGGCGGGCTTGAAGGACGCGGCATCCACTCTGCCGCCGTCATAAATCTGGCGCAACGAGCCCTCGCGGCAATCCGCCAACGCGACGCCCCACTCCACATCGCCATCGCCTTTCACCACGGAATCGGCTTGCCCCAGAGTTAAGGCCTCCTCTGGGTAGAGCGTCGCATGAATGCCGCCGAAAATTACTATAGCTCCGCGGTATTTCGCTAGGCGACCCACAGCGTAGCCGCGAAGTGCATTGCCGGTGTGAATGCCGATGCCGACGACGTCACCCGGTTGGATTTTCACCGCGTCCAAGGGATCCAATGTCTCGTCCCAAATCAAGGGGTCACCAAACTCGGCGGGCGTTGCCGCCGCGAGCACGTACAACCACCGAGGGGTGATCACGGCCGTTCCGAAGGCTGTGTCACTCGGATTCACGAGATGAATTTTCATCGTCGGCCATGTTACCTCAGCTCTGAGAATATCTATACATGACGATTGGTGTCGCTCGTGCGTGTCCTCGCCCACCGGCACCGGTTGCCCTGTACGAGCACTCGGACATTTGACGGAATACCGCTGTGTGACTGAAGGGCGGGACGATTCTGGAATCTAGCACTCCCGCGATGACCTCAGCGCTGAGGCGTCAGCGATCACTCTGACAACGCGTGCTCAGAATCGAATTGCACGGGCGCCGAGACGCCCGAGAAGTCGGCTTGTAGGAAGTGTCAGCCAGCAGCTCTCGGTGGTGCAGACAAAGTGGTGTTTAAGGCGCTCTCAAGAAATAGCCCACGATAAGCCGCATTATCGTAGGTCGTTCATGCGTCTGACAGCGAGGGAAGTGCCGGCTAAAAAAGCTCTAATCGGCCGCCGGGGCAGGTTGTCGCCATTCCCGTTTTACGACCTTGGCGGGATCGGCGTTTACGTCAACCACTACCCCAAACCATCCAATCATCATTTCTTCCCAGCTTTGATCGCCCCACTTCACGACCACGTTGGGATTCGGGTTTGCGGGATTGTTGACGGAATTGTCGAAATGCGCCGTGCACTCCATGCGCGTTCCCTTGGGTAATGCGACGGGACTAGCTTCGTCATATCCGAGTTGCCAGCTAAAGCTGTAGTTCGGCACCTTGAGCGCGGTCTCGCTTTCACCGCTTGGATAGACTAGGCGGTACTCAAAATCTTTACCGCGCAGATGCATGTGCGGCTGCAACCAGACCAGCTTTGCATCCTGTTCAAAGGTGACCTGGGAATGAACTTCGTAATTGGGATCATTGGCGGGAATCGCGAACTGGAAGGTAGTGGCGCCGATGGTAAAATAGCGGGATTTCGGCGGCTCCTTTGCCAGCATCAGACCAACTTTTGTTATGTCTGTCGCCGGCTTTCCGTTCGGCGTGTAGTGCATCTGAAACACGATGTCCGCTCCTGCCGGGATAAGCTTGGCGGAGTTGCCGGTGAGATTGAAAGTCTGTGGCTGTATGCCCGGCACGTAAGCCACCAGAAACTCATTCGCGGCGGCTGCCTGCTGGTTTTGCGCGCGACCTTGCGGTTCCGGGCTTCGCGGATCGGTACCGGTCGCCGCGCCATTGCTGTCCCGTTTGTGGAGGACTGGGACAAAGGGCTCACCGGGCTTGGCGTCTTTCAACCACTGGGATCCGGGCGGCCGGACGAAAGCGATCACGTGGTGCGTGACCTGCCGGTTCCCGGGAAGGATTTCTGCAGCGGTAACCCAGGTGTCCTTGGTGAAGCCGGTGGGGAGCACGAGGTATGTGTATTCAATGACCCCATCGGGAGGAACGCTGTATGGCTTGGGCATCGCGAATACCAGATCGGGTTTGATCGTCCAGCCCTCCGCCGCGAATTCCCGTGGAGCCGGCTTGTCTTTTGCATCGCCCTCGGCGGCCCCGGTATCCACCCAGCGAGCTATCGTCTTAATATCGGCTTCAGACAATTTGCGCTCGTTGGAAAAATGTCCGTACTTAGCGTCAGCGAACCACGGTGGCATCTGCTTGGTCATAACCGCAGTCTTCATCGCCTGCGCCCACGGCCGCACATCCTGATAAGTGAGGAACGACATGGGAGCAATCTGGTTCGGCCGGTGGCAAACCTGGCAGTTGTTCTGCAGAATGGGAAGAACATCTTTATTAAAGGTGACGGGCGCGGGTGCGAGATCGGCAGCCGCAGCTGCTACGCTCATCAGCAGAACAACTAGAGATATCCGCATCATAACTCTTTCCGCCGTGTGGGCTAACCGTTCAACGGCGTTATGATCAGCTGGTCTCGGTAAGGCCGCCGCAGCTTTTGGAGGTCCAATATACCACGGTCGCCGCCAAAAATTACAGACGTTTCACTACCAGACGAGTACGTTCAGTTTGCCTTAATCAGAGCTAGTCTCAAAGTTTCAGTACGGAACTGCGCTTCCTTTGAATCCGATTACAAGGACGCAGCCTGCTTGCGCGACTCGTTCGCAAACGTTGTCCGCCTTTATTCCTTCCCCGTGTGATCTTCCAGGACTTCAATGCGGACATGATCCGGCCCTTCGATGAAGGCGAACTTCAGCTTGCCGCCAAACAGCGACCGCGGCTCGTCCGTTACTGTCACGCCATCGCTCTTCAACCGTTCCAATGTCCGCTCAAGATTGTCGACGCTGAAACCCAGATGATCGATGGTGTGGCCCCTGCTCGATTCCAGACCTGCGCGATCTTTCCAGGCATCCGGGAAAGCGGCCTTCGCATTGCCTACGGGATAAATGATGACACTCACATTGTCCATGATCAGAGCCACCGACGGTCCAGTCTGGCGGCCGCAGCGGAAACGCGGCTCCCGCGAGGGAGGATCGGGGCTGCGGCGCCGGAGTCCAAACTCTTTCACATACCACTCGGCGGCGGCGATTGGATCTTCGCTCAGCAGATGAACATGGTCGAAATATGTGACGTTTGCCGCCGTCGTGTTCAGCTCGATCAGCGCATGATCGGGGCCATCGATGTAAGAAAAAAAGAAGCGGCCATTGCCTCCCTTGCCGTCGCACTGATCGCTGATATCGGTGATCGGTGTCTGGAACTTCGTGCCGCTCGCCAGCTGTTTCTGGTAGGTTTCTTTCAGGTTTTCGCCGCCGCCCCAGCCCATGTGCCAGATACCGGAGGTGATCTCCGAGGCGGGAGCCGCAGTGACCTTGGTGAAAAGCAACCAGGAGTTGTGCGACCACACAGCATCCATGGTGCCGGCGAATTTACGCTTCTCAGATTCGAGTTTCGAAGTATAGAAGCCGACCGCCGCCGCGGGATCGGTTGTATTGAGATGCAAATGGTGGAAATGAGCGAGAGGCTGGGCGGCAGGCTCAGGCGGCTTTTCTTGTGCTGGAGCGGTAACCATCACACACAGCAGGAGACTCGAAAGACCCGGAAGATGTTTCGGCAAACGCATGCGTGGCATTTTACACTTCCTTGGTCGTACTCACGCACTCAGCGCAGGCTCTTAGTCTTCCTGCCGTCGAAAATGCTGCGCCGTATATTCCGGGAACTGCGCGTTCAGGAAGCCGACAAAGATTTCATTTACCAGATTCAGTGCCTTCGTAACCGCATGCTGATACTCGCCGTTGCTCACCCGGAAAACAAGGCTGACTTGTCCACGGCGATTGGAATAGTGAATCGACACCCGCCTGGGGTCAAGGCGCCGATGTTCGGGCTGGTCCCTGGATGATGACGAACGCGATTTTATGAGGGCCTTCAATCCCCTTTCCAACTCGGAACCAGCCGGGACATCCGGCAGCAAGTTTTTGAACGAGAGAGCTTTCCGCCTGGCGTCAAAGGTGAGATGGAAAGGCAAATTCCATAGCCAGTAGAAACAAAACTCGGCATGCTGGTCATCCCCTTGCATGTGGCTGAAGGAGCGAAAGACGCCGCGTCGCGCGTAGCTTTCCAATTCTGCGTTGACCAGGGCAAGCGGCTGTGTGCGAGATCTCAACGCTTCCTCTTTAGTGATCGTAGGCCATGCAGCCCGGCTCGATCTTTCCCAGGAATCCCGGTGGATACTGGGCCTTTTGCCAAAACTCGCGCTTTGCCTGGCAATTGATTACGGTGGAGATCTTCTCCTTTGCCGCAATCTGATAGCTGCGTTTGAGCGCGGGAAGAAAGTCTTCCGGCCGCGTGACGTACTCGCCGCGAGCCCCCAATGACTCGGCGATCTTGTCGTACCTCAGGTTCTCATGAAAGAGATACATGTGCGCCGCTCTTCCTGAACCTTGTACGCCCCACGCGTTGTTGTTATAGACGATCATCACCACCGGCATCCGGTATTTGCTCATCGTTTCCAACTCCATACCGGAATAGGCAAAGCCCGCATCTCCGGTAATGCCGATGACAGGGCTCCCGCGGTAGGCCGCCTGAGGACCGACCCCTAGTTGAACGGCGGCACTTACACCGAAGGAGTATCCGCAGTCAGGACCAATCGCACCATACTGATAAGCGCCGTTACATATTTGACCAGGGCGGTAGGCGCGAAGGTAGCGGCGCGTGTAGCGAGCGATGCCGTACCCACCGGCAACTACGGTTGTCTGTTCTTTCGGCAGGTCCCCGCGATATAGAAAATCACTGAGCTGTTGAGCGATGACCGCCGGGTGAACCGCATCCTGATAGCTAAGGCCGACCTTATAGTAGTCAGCGTTTTCATCTTCGAATTTCTTCCTTTCCGCGGCCAGTTCCGCGGCCCAGGCTTCACGCCGTACCGCGGGCAGCGCTTCCAGCAGAGATTCGAGGGCGGCTTTTTCGCAGCTGACAATTCCCAGATCGATCGGCATATTGCGCCCGATATCGGCGGCATCTGGGTCGATGCGAACATAGCGCGCGTCAGGGCTGAAGCTGTATTCGCCGACATTCGGCATCGAATACTGGCCGATAAAAATTACTAGATCTGCGCTCAGTAACGCGCCAGGAGCGGTGCTTGCTGAGAGTCGATGGCTGTCGGAGAACTGGCCGCGCGCAACGCCGGACTCCACCACGGCAATGTCCGATCTCTCCGCCACTTGCTTCAATGCATCCCAGGCCTTGCTATAGAACACACCGCTGCTGGCCACGATGATCGGGCGTTGGGCCGCACCGATCATCTCGGCCAGGGCGCGAACGCGTTTGGGATCGGGATACGGTTTGGCGTCAGTACGGTACTTGGAGTTTTCGTGGTAGTAGCGCAGCTCGCTCGGATCTTTGAATTTGGCGCCATAAACTTCGGCCGGGAAATCCAGGTGCACGGGGCGAGGTATGCCCGTCTTGAGCTGGCGAAAAGCGTAGGCGGAATATTCGTAAATCCGATTGGGATCGATCAACCGTTTGCCGTACTTGCGCATGCCTTCCGTGGTGGGCTGCTGATATGCGGTCTGGATGCCCATCTCGGAATCATCTTCAGAGAGTCGCTTGTTGCTGGCGAGCACCAGCAGCGGCGTGCGCGCGGCATTGGCGGCGGCGATGTTCATGATCATGTTGGTAAAGCCGGGGCCTTCGGTGCCGGAACACGCTGCGATCTCGCCGGTAACACGGATGAAGCCATCGGCCGCAGCGCACATTGAACCTTCAGTCCTGCCGCCAAAGCACGGAATGCCTTCGTCGCAGATTGAATTGATTACGTCGTAGTTGCCGGGACAGCAGAATAGCGCCGCGAGTCCCTCGTTCTTACACACTTTGGCGAAGACCTGCGACCCTCGCATGGGAAAGCTGGCTGGTTTGACAGGCAGGTGTAGGGCGGACGGAATGGCATCAGGCAAGCGAATCGGTGGCGCCGCCGGAGCAGCCGCACCTGCGGCCACCTTGGAAGCTGCCATCGCCCCCGCCGCAGTCAGTATCGACTGCTTGAGGAAATCCCGCCGTGATCCCGTATCGCCTGCTCTTGCTTTTTTCACTCGTCCTCCTATTTCGGATCGGCGACCGTCTCAAGTTTTGGCCGCTTGGACTCCGGCCAAAGACTGCGAACGAAATTTACCACATGCCAGATCTGCTCATCCTGCAGCCTGCCTTTGAACGGCGGCATATCATCCTTGGTGCCTTCGCGAATGTTCGAGAATATAGCGTCGGGGGAAACGCCGTGCGTCCATGCGTCGGGATCGGTGAGATCGGCGGGTGGCGTGCCGTTGAAATCGCGGCGCCCCAGTCCTTTCCCATCCTGATCATGGCATTCGACGCAATGAATAAGGTAGAACTGCTTGCCGCGAGCAATGGACTTGCTGGTGTAAGCAAGAGGCCCATTCGCCGCGCGGCTCTTGTCGGAACTGCTCGGCCGCGGGCTCTGGGCGAGAAGACTCAACGTCAGAAGGCTCACAAGTGCGATAAGCCTCGGCATGGTGGCTGTTGAAATTACCAGTCCGGATCAGGCAAGTCAATCTGGAGCATAAATCTAAAGCCAGGATCTAAGATCTTCCGGGAACGGGCTTGAGGCTGCAGGAGCATAAACATTTGTCAACATTGACCACACTCTTGTGTTTTAGACCAGACTGAACTCGGGAGGTCTTGCGGTGAGGCTAAGACCTGAACACTTACAATCAGTATGGGGTTAGCATCGCTTTCGTCATTGGTTCATCTAGTTCGCTATGGGAAATCAGGTCGTGGTTTCTGCGCTGGATCTGGTGAGTATGCGACCAGGAGAGCTGCGGGCAGCGCCATCGCCCCTCGCACAAGTGAGAGCTTGAAAACTGCGCCGGTGACAACTACGCGTTCTTCACGGTCGCTAGTCCAAAACCAGATGCTTGGCTCCGAAACACCTCAATAACGGCGTTTCATAACAATGAGGTCTTCGAAACACCCCACAAGTCGGCTTCGGGGAGATCGCCCATCAATCTCCTCCAAGCCCGTTTATGGGCAAACAGGTCCAATCTACCCGCGCAACGGGGGCAGACATCGCCCACCGAATCAGCAATACACGCGCTGGAAATGCGAAGCCAACAATGCCCGCGGGGACGACGCCTTGCGCAAGGGTAGAATGTACCACCAATCATAACGACTCAGGAATTCAGCAACACGTGATTTCAGAGCCTCTCTGGCTTTCTGAGTTTTCATGTCTGCTTGATAATCCTTCGTCTGAACGTCATGGATTGCGAACGTCTGACATTCCATTTTGAACTCGCGCGCCTTCTCTGCAATCTCAGGAACTGATGATGAGTATTTCTCCTCGACCTGTTTGCAACGCCCAGCCAGATCAATCAGATCGAGCGATTGCAGTTGTTGCTTCTTGGTGTTTACGTCCAAACTCTTCCTCCTTGCCTCTTCACTTTACGCGGCCCAATTGCACCACATCATCCCCTGCACGAAGATTGATGTGGTTGTTGTCCAACCATGTGAGTTCATAAATTGTTGTTCCGTAATACCATTCCAGGTCAATTTTGATGTGCGTTGGATCAACGAATTTGAAAGTACCAGTACCCGCTTGCTCCCACCTCCTTTCTGTGGAGCGGCGTTCCTTTTGCATTTTGGCCACACTGCCATCAGCGAAGAACTCATACTGGTCTTCGAAGTACAGTTCGTGGGTAACCTTCTTGCTTGGAGGCTTTTCGTCTGATGTCTGCCATTTCCCAAGCAACTTGGTTTCAGGGCGTGAAACAGCAGAACACGCAGCAAAGCAGATCACGGCGGCAAGCGGAAGAGTTAGCTTCAAGCTGCTCATTTGGCAGAGTTCCTGGTTTTCATTGTACTGCTGTTACTGATCGGGTTCTTTTCCACAGTTTTCCACAGTGTTCACAAGCAAAACCCTCTTGCATTTCTCAAATTTCCAAGGAGAATAATATACGAAAGGCTGGGGTAACCGATGAGCAAACGAAAACCTGAGTCTGAAGAAACCATCGTTCACAGTGTCGAGGCGTTTGGAACGTGGGCAGAGGAAGGTCATTCAGAAGAACCGTTGTCAGACGATGAGCAACAGCTGAGTGAACAGGTGCTGGTGCCGGTTGATAAGCTGATGCCAACACACATAAAAGAGTTTTTGCAGAAGTTTGCTCTGCTTCGCACCATCAGAACTCACGTTGATCCTGAGACCAACATGGGTGAATATGAGAGCAATGAACAGCTAGCCACAGAGGTCAAGGAATGGATCAAAAGCAACCCCAAGTTCACAAAGGAAGATCTTTACTGCATGAAGGTGCACTTGCGGAGTTTAGACGTTCCCAAGCACATCCGGCACGACCTCCTTCAGGATATGCGAGGAAAGACGTTTCATGATCTCTGTCTGTTACTGTTGCAAATGGAGAAAGCGTAGAGAATATGGAAAACGAAATCAAATCAACAGTAAACATCAAACTCACCTGCACGAGATGCGGTGGCAACGACCTTGAAATTCCTGACGACGCAACTGACGACAGCGTGGTGGTTTGCAAACCGTGTGGTGTTGAAGTTGCCAGATGGGGAGATGTCAAGGCCGCTGCCTCCAATGAGGTTCAGGATCACGCTGTCGCAGGTTTGAGAAAGGCGCTCAAGAAGATTCCTGGGATAACTTTCAAGGAGTAGCTTCGATGAGAGTTGGGGAAGCAAAGAAGATCATTGCTGACATTCCTGGGCAGTTGCGAAAACTGATGGAAGGACATCACGATCAGGAATCAGTCCAGCCAGAGAACGACGGTGTCGGCGTATGGATTAGTGACTGGACACGTACCAAATCCGTCACGAGAAGACCCTGCTTTGAGTCAACTTACCGAGCAAACACTTTGAACCCAACTGCGATTGCTGCTGCCCAACCCAAGGCTTGAATATAGGGGCTCTCAGATTTACCGTTGAAAGCATGCGACGCGAAGTGCTGGCAATTTTGGGCAATCAGATGAAACTGCTTTCCTATGCTGCCTTCGACTCTCTCAAGAATCTCTTGCACGTGTGCATCGGACGAGGGGTGGCTCTTCAGATGAACAATCTGGCCCTCAGCAAAGTCATACCAATCCATTTTGACAATGCCTTTCCCTTTTGCATTGTTGGCCACTCCTACGGCAAAACCGCTGCCAACAAAGTATATGCTGCACACGATGCCCTCATGCCAAACTGCTAACCGGGGCAAATAAACCTTGATCCAATCGCCGAGTGAAATCGGCTCACCAGTGCTATATGTTGGGTGAGGGGTGATGCTGTCCCAAAATAAGTCTTGCATGTTCACAACAATTACTCCAAAACAACCAGCTTACATTGTACTCTCAATCCGTTACCAGTAAATCTCCTTGTTGATATTCCTCTGAACCACGAATAAGTTCAGACTGGTAAAGAATGGATGCCAGGGGCGAGGTGCAATGAACGCCATGGCGCCACGGCCTCTATCCCAAACCGGCACGACAGTTCCTGCCAATCCGGCAGCACGAGAACGAATCTGGAGTTCCTCAATAATTTGGGCCTGATCTTCTTCTGTCTTCTGCCCAAAGGACGAATCAAGAGGAACGATCACCATGTCCTCCCCCTGTTCGCGTAAATGAGCGACTTTGAATCTCGGCATGTTTCGCATTATCTTCGATAGTGCGTGCCGTGTCAATCCAGAGTTGCTGAATGGCCAAACGCTGGTGCTCCAGGATACAAAAAAGTTGAAGGTCGATAATCTTGACCCGAGGAAAGCCAAGGCGTATGTTGCTCGTTGTGCATCCTTTTCTGGTTGCACAAGACAGATTTTGGTCCCGTTAAGGACCGAGAAAAGAGGGCCTGTTTATGGCCAGCAACAGCAGTAACGTGTCTGCGTTACTGAAGCAGCTTTCGTCTGCCTCACAAACGCTGACTGAAGTCTCCAGCAAACTCACTGAACAAATCAAAGAAATTGAAACCGCTCTAGGTTCGTACAACCTTGGCATCGTCGCTTGGGTGGAATTACGTCGCACATCTGAAGAGGTCGATGACCAAACGGCACCAGTTACCCGAGTTGATAGGCTTGGGTACTCCAAGAAACATGGAAAATGGGGACTCTTTGCGTCCTCTCATATTGATGAGTTCGATAATTTCGAATGGTGGTTGCTTCGAGATGCTCCACGTGAGTTACGCATTCTCGCGGTGGATGCAATTCCGAAGCTTCTGGAAGAAATGGTGCAGAGAGCAAAGAAACTCACCAGTGAAGTAATAAGCAAGACTGATCAAGCAAAATCTCTTGCCCAGTCGCTTCGCACCAAACAGAAGAAGGGGGAGTGAGATGACTATTCCAACTCCTCTCCCCTGTTCTTTTCCCGGTTGCACTGCGTTTGCAGACCACCGTCACCACATCACATACGACCCTGAAGTGGTGAAACCCCTCTGCCGAAAACACCACGAGGACATCACCATTATCAACAGAGCACAAGCAGGAAGAATTCGTGCACCACTTTCAAACAGACACCGCTGGTGGATCTGGTTTCAGTGGACTGACGGCATGTTGAAACCACGGCGCACAAGAGGAGCGCTGGATTACATCAGCGAGTGGGGCAAGTGTTCATAGCAGGCGAATCCCGGCTAACTTTCAAACGAGTTGGCCGGTTCCCTTAGTTGGTTAGAACCTCAACGGTGTGAGGAGTGAACCCGGCATCAATCTTTCGCTGGCCAGCCTTGACAACGGCTTCGATTGCTGCTTCTTCCGTCTCAAAGACATGTGACTCCTCAAAATAAAAACGAGTAACGGTGATGCCGGAACCGTCGTGCTTTTCAATACAGAATTCAGTCTTCCAGCCAGATACGTCGCGCAATTGATATGGATATGCTTCGATGATGAAGCCTTTGTAAGGATGACGTCGTGTCATACCACCTCCCGATTTCATCATCCCACTCTGGATCAATCAAAAAGGGGCAAAGCCTGAAACACGTGGAGGGTCCGCTGATCTCCCTGCGTTTTTATTGTTATGAGACCGACGCTTCTTCCTCGAGCCAGAGGCTTTCTTGGCTTTCGGGTCATGAAGCTTATCTTTTAGGAATCTGTAAAAGGGAGATGCCGCTCCAGCAAACGAAGCCGATCTCGAAGAGATTCTTTTCGATAACCCAATAGGGAATTTCCGGCAGATGAAGCATCGTCCCTCCGGCACACTGCCCTTGGGGCCAGGCAACAGTGTGCGTTCAGGTCGATTTACTTTCACCTGCTTTAATCTGAAGGCCCGCATCGGAATAGCCTGGCTGCATTCCGAAGAGCCCGTTCCCCGGCTGCAGTGCAGGATGCAGTAGGTGCAGGACTGCACAGCCGTGTGGGTAAAACCAGAACTTACTCAACTAAATCTGAACTTTTGAATTTGAGCTTTTCGGCGTAAGGTTCGCGCGACATTCTTGCCGCTTAGGGCACGCTTTGCCCGTGCGAACAAAACGCTGCAACGATCATGACTCAAAAGGTAAGTACCTGTCAAACTCGCGGGTCTTGCAGAAAGGCGAACGAACCTGCACCCTGGTGAGCGGCAAAAATCCCTTCCCCTAAAAAAGCATAAGTCGCCAACGTGTGGCGACTCAGCTTTTGCGAGCTACCTGACTTCATTGGTGGGCCCGGTAGGATTCGAACCTACAACCAACAGATTATGAGTCTGATGCTCTAACCGTTGAGCTACAGGCCCGTCAATAACTTACGGGGTTTACGAGGGGCTTTTTGCACTAATCTTGCACTTATGACCGGCTTTGCAGCGATGCTGGCTGTTTCCACGCGGCGCATGGCATTTGTCACATCTTCCGCGCTGACGATGTGGTACCTGTCGAAAACCGCCCGCGTTTTGTGGCCGCTGATCCGCATTGCTACCTTCTCCGGCACGCCAGCGTTCACTAGATTACGCACCGCGCTGCGCCGCAGGTCATGCACAATGAGGCCATTATACCTGTGCCACTTGTGCCTCCCACTTTTCATTTTCTGTATCTTACCAAGACCCACGGCGGTGCAGGCCCGCGCCCACTCTGTGCGGAGATTGGTATCGCTGAAAACCCTTCCGGTCTTGGGTTTCATTTCCTCCAGCATCATGACGAGCACGCTAGGCAAAGGCACGATACGCGGCTCCTCGTTCTTGGTCTGGTCTTCTTCCAGCCGGATTAACCGGCGCTGGAGATCCACTTGCGTCCATTCGATTTGGAGCGCCTCACCCAACCGCGTGCCGCAGTAATAAAGGAGCGTGATAAGGGGACGGAGATAGCTTGGCAGCATGGCCGACAGCTCCTCGAACTTCGCAAGCTCCAGGAACCCCCGGCGCGCTGGCGGCTCCTTCAAAAAGCGGACCTTGGGGACCGACTGAATCTTTCCATCCTCGTGGGCAATGTGCAGCATCCGGCGCAAACACGCGAGGCTCCTGTTTATGGTCGCTGGACCAGCACCTTCAGCTTGCCGCTTACGGGCAAACTCGCGGCCCGCATCAGTGGTTAACCGGGTAACCGACGCGCCTGGACTAGTGGCGCTGTAGCCAAAGAAACCGTCAAGCTGTTTGAGGCCGCAGATCGTTTCCTCTCCATCCGTGCGGGTTATCAGAGACTTGTTCCCGCGCTCTGTATAGTTGGCCAGCAGAGCCGCTCGCAGATCGCCATACGTGATTTTCCTGGCATCCGGGATTGGAGCCAACCCACGGTCGCGGTCGCCTCTTTGAACAGCGCGATTACCCGCGCCGCATCGAACTTCACAGCCTTGTACTTGGCGGTGGTGGAGCCGACCGCGATATTGGCCGCGTTTACCTTGGCCGCCTTCTTGGCTTTGCTTTGCTTTTTCATTGTTGCGGCCCTCCCGCCGCCGAGTCGGACTCTGCCCGAGAACGGAGGAAAGAGTCCAGTCCGAAGAAGGAAGAAGGAGGAATCGCGAGAATATTTCGTAGGGGTTACTCAGGTAAATGAGTGAGGGGGGGCGGGCCGGGATCGCCTCTAGTTACCCAAAGCGCACGGCAGCCTGCTAGTTAGTACGGCCTTCATTTGTGCAGCCGGTATTGCCTTTTTTGTGCGGGTGTCCGACACGCCTAGCAACGTCCACGAGTATGGCGGTGGGTCACCAATTCTCGCGTCACCGCCCGGAATATAGCCGAACATCAGATGCGCCTTTTTGTATGTGATTAGTCGTGACGGAATTGGGGGCCGGGGGTTGTCGTATGCGGTGGAATCGTCTATGTCAGGTTTACCGCAACGGTCCACAAGCAACTCCGCAGCGTTCTTGACGGGCGCAGCCGGGGTCACGTTGGAGCTAGTGTCGCAGCCGACAATCGCACCCAACACGACAAAGGCGGCAAAGCAGAGAGCGCGGTTAGCCCAACTGAAGCGGCAGAACATGAGGAGTTTCCTCCAAAAGTTGGGCATAAGCGTATTCTGGCTGCGGTACACTGTCAATGACATTGCGGTAAACGGAGGGAGACTTGACGGTTAAGGAATTGCAAGCCAAACTCTCGCAGTATCCTGCTGATACCAAGGTCGTCGTCCATTGGGAAGACGGAAGGCCGCACCAGTGTTTTGGAATAGATGATCTTTCCGTACACACAGGAACGCCACGCCGCGACTCGGGCGGCAGGGCGGGGTTCACGTCTGAGAAGGGCGGCCCTGCGACTTGGCTGTTCATGAATATCTCGCCGGAATGATCGATGTTTAAGCGTTTCAGGTCAGCAACGAAGCTTCTGAAAGCAGACAAGGCCGCCGTTCGTATCACATCCTTCCTCAGACCTTGTATGGTGCTTGCTTTGCAACCCGGAGGTAGCATCGACCCTAAATTGATGTCTGATGAATTCGTTGTGGCCTACGTCTATGGCGTGATCGCAGCCGGTTTGGAAGCTCTTGGAGTAAACGACCAAGAGGAGGCGGGATATTCAATTCAGCAAGTCTATGAACGCCTATTCCCCAACAATGGGAAATCTGTAACCGAACTTTGCAATCAGCGGGCGGCGCAAAAGGATCCGGAGTTCACACGGGCGGGTGCTCTTGGTTATGGCGAAATGATTGAAATGTTCGATTCAGAGGGGCAGAAGATTCTGCAAAGCCTGTTAGACCACGTTTGTAAGAATTATGAGGGTTAGCGAGGACCTATGGTGCTGCCGCACCACGCCAATCGTTTAAGTGTCTAATGGGATAAAGGAGGAAGACAAAAGATGCCAGCGATAGTGAACGTGACCGATAAGACAATCTCAATTGAGTTTGCCAATGGCGTTACCCACGGCCCGATTGAGCGCAATCCAACGACGGAAGTGCTCTGCAAGATGATTGCGAACCTGGACGGGCGACTGCACATTATAGAACAGAAAAAAAAGCGCCTTTTGAAATACCCGGCGCAATAGATATGAAGGCCCGGCCCGCTGAGGTTTTTCCGGGGCCGCGCCCGTGGTGGTAAGTGCAAAGGCCCGATTTTTGCGCTAATTTTGCACTAATGCGGCCAAATGAGGGCCAACCAAGCCTAACTAAAACAAGGGTAAGTTACACAAAAATATGGCGGGCATTGGCTCTGCGATTGTTTATGAGTCTGCTGCTTTAACCGTTGAGCTACAGGCCCCGCCGTTCAAGTTTCGCACACTCCTCTAACGCGCGCTAGCGCCGGGAGCGAGTCGGCGCGAAGTAGGAAGTAGAAGGAACTGGATTGTTCGTGACGTGCTGCCGTAGGGGATTCTTCCCGTTGGAATCGCCGAAATCGCCGTAATCGCGCGAAATCGCCGTGATCGAAAGAACCAGATTCCGGCGATGTCGGCGATCCCGCGCGATTCCGGCCATCTTGAGGGTTTAGTGGCCCGCAGAAGACTTGGTTTCGCGCCTGGCGATCCATCCGGAAAGATGCGAGTAGGAGCGATCGGGAAGGATATGGAACTTGATTCCCATCAAACCGTCGGCATTGGTCCAGGCGACCTCGCCTTTTCCGCGAATCACGCCGCCGAAAGGAATCTCGAATGCGAATTCAAGCGTCGTTCCTGGCGCGTGATAGTAGAGGCACCAGATGGCCATGCCACCCTCACTCAAGTTCGACATGGTGCTCTCCATTTGCCGGTCGCGTACTTTCAGCTCCACGGGCACCATGAGGGGATAGCGGTAGCAGCGTCGTTTTTCCGCGACCATCATGGCCGAAGCGGCACTCAGGATGCTGGCAATTCGAGCGGGAGCGAAGGGCCGGTGCAGAACAAAGTTAGCGCCGGCGCGGATCGCAAACTGCGTCTCCGGCTCTTGCCCCATACAGGCAAAAACGACAGAGCAACGGTTCGGGGCGCTGCCGCGTATCCTGCCGATCAATTGCATCGCGTCGGGCAGGGTCATGTCGATTACGATGCCATCCAGCTTCCGCCGCCTAATGTACTCTTGTGCGGTTTCCAAATGCGGCGTACAAACCAGCCTTCCGTTGACCTGATGAATGGCAGCCGCCAGCGTCTTGAAAATCGAGTGGTCTCTGCAGACTACAAGGAATTCAAAGGTCGATTGGCCGATCTGATGCGCGGCGAACGGTGATGACAAATCTTTGGCTGCAAACAACATGGGAGACCGCCAAAGGCTAGTGTACGATTTCTTGCTCTCAACGCAACGCCTAGTTTTCCACAAAAACAGAACAATTCCCGAACGAAGCGCCCACGCAAAACTCAAAGTGGTGATAACGCTGGGCTTGGATGCTGAGGAAAAAACATGGATTAGAGAAATTTTATGCGAAGTGTGGGCGAGGCGGAGAGAAAACACCTACCACGGAGACACGGAGGCACGGAGGAAAGAGGTTTTGCCGCAGATCAACGCAGAAAGACGCAGATCCAGGAGCTATGGGCTGCCGTCATTTCCGATCTGCGCTCATCTGCGTTTCTCAGCGGCTATTCTTCTCTCCGTGCCTCCGTGTCTCCGTGGTGGGTTTCTTTATCACCTGTCGTTTTCCCAGGCATCTCCCCACTCGGCTTGGCGCGCTCTCTTGTAAGCTTCACGCGCCGATCTTGTTATGGTTTGCACTTCGATGCCGTTTTTTGCGCACAATACGAGTTGGACGTGACCGCCGAGCTTTTTGGGATGCCGGACGATGCGTGCCGCCGCCGGTCGAACGCTCGCCTTAGCGGCGATTACGTAAGAGAACTTTTCGTCTTCGTAACCTAAGGTCCCGCTCTTGAGGCGGCGGTGTTGCGACGTTCGTTCGACACGCCGTGCGAAATGGCACCAATCGCGGGTTCCGGCCATGGGGCAGGCATGGTCGTGAGGGCAAGGGGCAAGAATGTGGGCTCCGTTCGCGATCAAAGCAGACCGAGCCGTGTGCACGGCGGCAAAGCCGCGAGGCGTGCCCGGTTCGATCACGACCATGAACTTGGAGGCGCAGTTCCAGGCCCGATAGAGAAGAGAATGCGCCGCCGGATCTGGCATTTCTCCCAAAGAGTAGGCCATCACCACCAGGTCATGAGGTGGCAAGTCGGATGCAACACGCAGGTCGCGTTGGATCCATTGCGTCTGGGCAAAGACAGAGTGGGACATTTGCGCGGCCAGACGCTGTCCCTGGGCCAGCCAGGTTTGGCTCAATTCGATGAGTTGAGCGTGATGGAGTGTGGGAAAGACCTGTGCGGCGGCGAATAGGGCGGTCCCGGGGCCTGCGCCCAAATCGAGGAAACTGGTCACCACGTCCTGTGGCGCGAGACGCTGAAGTTCGGCGAAGACGCTTTGGACCGCGGCGTAGGTTGCCGGCATGCGCACCAGGAGATAAGCTGCACGATCAAGATCACTCTTGATTGCAGCGGCGCCGAAATTTGCAGACTTGTACCGGCGCGACAGCTCCTCGGATGCTCGCAGCAAGTCGCGTTGATCGGCTTGCTGAGCCTCGCGTTGAATCGCAACGGCAAGCTCCTGGGGCAGGCGCATGCCATCTATTCTAGAAGCGTTCCGCCATTGGTGTAACCACAGCGCAATTAGCAATTAGCAAATAGCAGTTAGCCCAGCTAAAGCTTCGGCTGGTATGTTTCTTGGAGGCCAGCTTTATTAATAGCTGTGCTAATTGCTATTTGCTAATTGCTAATTGCCGCGCAAGCTTCAGTTTGCGTACTTCACCGAACAGCCGTACGGACGCGTCGCGGGCTCGGTGACAGCTTTACCAGCTAGAGCCTGGGTCAAGGCCGTCGAAACATAGTTTTTGGATGTGGCGATATCGGCCTGATCCGAGGTTGGATGATCGTCAATGGCGCCGTCATAGATCAACGTTCCGCTGGGATCGATAATGAACATCTGCGGCGTGGTCTTAGCTGCATACAGGTGTCCGAGCGTGCCCGAAGGGTCCATTAAAACTGCGGTCGGCGCGGCGCCCATCCGCTTCACGTAGTCATTCTCTTGCGTCGGCGTAACAAATCCTTGTGTGCCGGGAGCCGAAGAAATCACCGTAAACCAGACCACGCCTTTCGCGGTCCATTCCTTTTGCAGGCGCTGCATGTTGCCGCTTTCATAATGCTTCTTGGTATAAGGACATCCTTGGTTGTGCCACTCCAGGACTACATACTTGCCTTTGTAGTCGGCAAGGTGTTGGCTCTTGCCATTGCTGTCGACGGAGGTGAAGTCCGGAGCCGGCTCTCCCACGCGGACGGCAACAGCAGATGCAGTGAGTGCTAAAAGCAGGGCCAAGACGAAGACCAGCCTCGAATGATGTTGCTCTCTCATTTTTCCTCCTTCTGCGCAGAAATATTATGCACCCGCGGCTACGGCCTCGTCACCGGCGCTTCAACCAGGTAGGCGTTCCCGCTCGCCAAGACCAGGACGCCTCGCAGGCGAGTGATTTCTTTTGTTAACAAGTCGGACTTCTTTAGAGTGATCCTTGCGCCGGCGGGAGTCGGTTCCAATCGCTGCGGCGAAGCATTCTCGATCTGGTCTGGATCGAGAGGGAAAAACTCACCGCTGGTGATGGGTTTCCCGGTTTCGACGACGAGTATCAAGTCATCTTTGCGTGCGTTGAACCTTGTTCTCCAAGTCGCCGGCAGTGGCTTCGGCATGCGTTGCGCCGCGGCAGCAAAGAGTGTGGCAGCAGCGGCGTTCTGGCTGGGAGCGCTCGCTGCAAGCGGTAGGGATAGATGAAGTTGTGCGTGGTCGGGTAGGCAGACCTCGCGACAGATGAGCCACTTGGTGTCCAGCGTGATTTGTGCCGCGGCGCTAGTACTGGCGGTTGGGGACACTCGTACGGGAACGGCCAATAGGACTTCATCGTGATAGCCGTAGTCGACTACCTGCGACGAGCTCTGCAACCGCTGCGGGCGTGGCCACTGAATCTCGCCCGCGGTAAAGCCGGGAGGAAGCTGCCATTTGAAAACCGGAGGCTGTCCCGAGTCGCCCGGGTTGATCCAGTAGATGTGCCAGCCATTTTCCAAAACAAAGTGCACACCCAGCAGGAGATTCCTGCCGGGCGTAAATGCGCTCTGCCGGGAAAGCAGCTCAACCTGGGCGTGCTTAGCCTGGACCGGCTGGGCCACGGCGGTTCCGGCGGTCAGCAAGACCAACACAACCGCAGAGTGCAAAGCAAAAATCCAAAGCCTTGGCGTGCCACGGCAGCAGGCACCGTTTTTGGATCGGCTGGCGTTAGTTCCCATCTCTCTCCTCTAAAAGACTAACGCACATTCATCCCCGTTTGATCAGTGTCATCAGTGTGATCAGCGGTAAGGTTTTCTGGTGTCCGGTAACGTTGTAAGCGCGCCGGCAACACAGGCTTCGGATCAGCAGGAAAAAGAGCGCCGGACCAAAGATCCGGCGCTCTGTATGTGGTCCCGGCGGGCGCGATGCCGCCGGGGAATTTCGCGTTAAGGCAGAATGTAGCGCAGGCTCACGTAGCCCATGGTGAGGTGTGCATTCTTAGGCGCTCCGGCAGCAAAAGACCAGGGGGCGCGGGTCACGTAAGAAGCCTGGGTGACCAGCAGCACGGCGCCGTACTGCGGGTTTTTCCAGAAGGTTTGGGTCCAATCGATGGTCCCTTCTTGGATAGCACGGTTGGTTGCGACCGCATTTGAGCCCGGGAACCCAAACCCGATGCAAGGCTTGCCGCCACAGGGCCCTGCGCCTGCGGCCGTCAGGTCTCCGAAGAAGTTGCGCTGGAAATAAGCCCCGCCGTAGTATGCCCCGAGCTGCGTCTTGGGGAAAGGCTGGGCCTCAAAACCCAGGACAACATCGCCGGAGTGCACACCCGACGTCCTCACGTCAAAGGTCGCGGGGCCTGTCTGCACGGGAACTACTACGAACTGCGGCCCCATGCCGATGAGGTAGCGGCCCACTCCGTAACCCCACATGCCGTTGCCGATAAATCTGAGATTCCTGCCTCCCGCGTTCAACAGATCAAAGTTCAAAGCGGTGTCAAATCCTCCACCGACGGTTGAATGGGAATGGAAAGTGGACCCAGGCGCCGTAGGCACCACCGTAACTTTGGCCGTCGTCAGTAACCCGCCGCCTTCAAAGTGGAAGTGCCTGCCGCCCATCACGCTGGTGTCATAGGCAAACTTGGTATGGACGTCGGGAGTAATGTTCGCAACAGTGCCCTTATCGGCAAAGTCAATCTGTGGACCGAGTATTGCGTTGAAGCTGGCGGGCAAAGTCACGGGGTTGATCCCCGCCACCGCTGGCCCGCCAAACTGATTCGGGTTCTGGATGGCCGCTGCCCACTGGAAGTTATCGTTGAAGTGATAGGTGGCCCGGAACTCGGCCGCGCGCGTGTAGTTGATGCCTACGTGGGTCTGTGCATCTTCGCCGAGGGTTGTGAAGAGATCGGCGGGATTGGGCGAGAGTCCCACGCGATTGGGCGTTTGCAGGCCCCAGGTTTGTCCACCCAGGAACTCCCACTTGTCGCGCTTCAGGTCCAGCCAGTAGAGGCGGATGCGGTTAGTGTGCGGATTGGAAGTTACAAACACGTTGGCGGCATCGTTGCCGTTGAAGTCGAACTCAAAATAACCGGTGATGTCGTTCTGGCCGTATTTGGCGTGGGTCCTCAGGTTGAACCGGGAGTACTGTCCAGTAGCGCGGTACTCTGTGAGGTGGCCTGCTGCCCCCTGGGTGCTGTAGGGAATAGCCCAGAAGTTGGTCGCGGTCACGTTACCGGTGTTGGTAGTGCGGAAGACGTTTTCAAAGTCGACGAAGCCGCCGGGCGTGAACTCTGCCGCGCCGATGCGGAACGAAAGCGGCGACTCCTTGGGCTTCTCCTCCTGCACGTCGCTGGCGACGGCGTTGGCCGTGGCCGGCGCGTTGGTCGTGAGCGTGGCATTCTCGACGTGCGGTGTGCCCGCGGTTTTCTCGTCCAGCGCCTTGGTTAGCTTGTCGATCTGCTGTTGTTGCTGGGCGATCTGCTGTTGTTGTTGGGCCATAGCCTCACGCAACGCCTTCAATTCAGTGGCAACAGACGTCGGGTCGGATGGCGCATTTTGCGCGGTCGTCTGGGCCAACATCAATCCGGGCGCCAGAACGAGGAAACAGATTTTAGCTACCCATCTCATCGAAGCTCTCTCCTTGCTGCTTAATGGTTTCTACCGATTTTCAGAGAATCTTGTCCGGCTCCCCGATGTCCCGTCCTCTGGGGCCAGGAACTTGCGCACGCCATTATGCCTTATCTGAGCGAAATAACCGAGAGTCAATTTGGATTTTCCCCCATCTTTACAAAAAATCTTTCTTATAACGACCAGGCCTAAGCGTTGACCTGCAGGGGGCAACTGAGCAGCTTTTTTCGCGTCATCGGGTAGTTGGTGTGGATTGGCGTTAGCGAGTATCAGCGTCTAGCGATTCGCTTGCGAATCGCGGCCTTTAGGCAGACGTTCATCGCGGTAGCGATGAATCGGGTATCAGACGGTGGGTTCTGTAGACGAAAACGATCCACCACGCGAAAAGATGGATTACTGGGTCGGAAGGCCGAGAATTTCTAGTTGGACACGTGAGCCATGAATGCGCCGGTCTCGACACGTCCCGCGCGCTTTACTTGGACAAAAATCCGGTAGTCACCGGCGTGAGGAAAGCCGTATGGGAAAGAAACCTCACCGTGGGCAGGAGCGTGATTCATGCCGGCCATCTCGTGCTGAGCGCCCGCGCCCTCAGCCAGGCTGACGGCAGCCATGGAGACCGATCCAGCCGGATGCACATGCGCGAACACCTTGCCATCTGTGCTGATGAAGGCCGCGTGACCGGCCATTCCCATGTAGTCTTCAAGATCGCTAGCCGGCTTGCCGGACTTGTCCACCACGCGGAACCTGAACCAGACCGGCACGTTGGCTTTCAATGGTTGGGCGTCGCGCTCCCAAACCATGCGGTAGCCATCGGAGAGCGCGCTTGTTTGGTCAGCTGCGGCGAGGTCGGGACCTCCGGAGTCATCGCCGCTCAATGCATGACCCGCGATCTGCGGCAGTTCGATGGTTGCCACCTGTGTTTCAGGGAACCCGGTTTGGTGAACGATATCAGCGTAGATCGCATAGCGACCGGCGGGAAGCGAAGGAAGATTGACGGCGAACTGGGCTTCATCGCTCTGACTCTGGCCGATTGCATCCGGGTGCAGATGCCAGAAGCTTTGCATATCCGGCATACGGACGAGGAACAAGTGCATGACGTGACCGTGGTCGGGAATCAGATCGTCGAGCCGCAAGGCATCGGGGATCTTCATCCCGGCGCGTTGGAAGCGGTCCAGCAGGGCCGGCTCGATGGTTTTTTCCAGGGAGTTTGGATTGTCGAGCTTAACCTGCAGCAAGTTGCTCGTTTGCAGCGTGGCCTGCATCTGCGGAAGCTTGTAGTTCAAATTGGCGTTGACCGTAGCCTCAGCTCCCCACCATCCGTTCGCGGCAACCACCACGCCGATCAAGAAGGCGGCTGCGACAATCATGATCACCCAAGATCGTTTCCTCTGTTGCGGCGCCGGATCTTCGCCTGGCGCGACCGCAGCCTCGCGATTCGCTGCTCCGATAATGCCAACCATCCCGGCCACCAGCACGATACCTAAAAACGCCAAGAGTGCGCCTAGCGGCTTCTGCATCTTCGCCGAGTGAGTGGAGACCGCGGGAAGCGGCACCTCCAACTCTGCTTCGCCCTGCTTGCCATAGACCTTGACACGGACTTTCCAGGAGCCGCGAGCCATGATCCAAAGTTGCCCGCTGAACAGTTGCGGATCGCTGGCGGAGCGCTCTGCCGGGTCGGGAGTAGGCGCAAGATTCTCGGGCGCGCCGACCATCTTCAGGGGAACGATCTCGATCTTTTCGATGTCGCTAGACGGCGACGCGCTGCGAATCTGTATCTGCGCGATACCCGGCACCACGGCTGGTGGCTGGACGGTGGCCAGCAAATGATAAGGGCCCGCGTACCCGTCATAGTAGACGTCGGGACTGTTGACGTGAGCCAGGCCCGCGACGGGGGCCGCAAGAACGATCGCCAAGATGAAGAGATGAGTACGCACTGGTGTCCCCCCTGAGAGCATTGGGTAATTGAGTAATTTGGTGAATTGGGTAATTGAACAAAGCAATCGGTTCTTAAATTACCCGATTACGAAATTACTCAATTACCCAATCTTTTAACGTCTCACGCGGCGGAGCCAATTCCCGAACACAATGCCCACCCACATGCTCACCACCGACACTAGAAACGCCAGACCTATGTTTCGCCAAAACGCTCCAGCCGTGGTTTCCCAGTTCACGAAGACGTGGCGCACACCCGGGGAGCTGGGCAGGTCAAAGTAGGGAAAATTGTTAGTGGCAAAAAACCAGTTGTTCGCGGCCGGCGACATCAGGAACGTCGCGAAAGGCCATTGCACGGCAACCAAGATCGCTAGGTATGTCACTCCACCGAAGATTGCTTGCTGCCAGCGCGGCTTGTCTTTCATCAGCGGCCACACTAGATCCAGGATGAACGCCGGAATCACCAACAAAAGCGGGAACGGCAGCGGCACCATGTGGGTGATGTTCTGATATACCGGCCCCAGCTTCGGCGAGGCCGGGAACAGAGGCAGGATCCACAACATTAGCAGACCGAACGCGGTATAGACACCGGTCACGATGGTGCGCGCCCAGCGGTGACCGGAAACCCTAGCCATCGCTTCCACCAACAACAACAAACCGATGCTAATAACCAAGTACGAAATTCCGCTGTGTTGAAACGTGCGCTGTGACTGCTCCAGCTTGAGAATCATGCTCTGGATCAGCACAAACCCACCGGTTCCGAGCAGGATGTACTGCAACCGTTTGCGAGCGACTCCTTCCGCGCGGTTCATCTCGGCAACGGTCAAGAAAATCCCGCCCCAATTGATCCCGAAGATTCCCAGAGCCAGCAACATATGCGGTGGGCTCACAATTTTCACGTCGAGCCCATAAGCGTTGTGCCACCAGTTATCGAACGGCGCCGAAGTCAGCATGGCCACCGCGCCCCAGGCAAGAATAAACACGCCTAGCGGAGCGCGAAAGCCGAGCACGTTGACCGAGGATTTGCGCGCCGCTGCGTCGCCGGCGAATGTGGTGCGGAAGATTACGAAAACTGAGGCTAGCCCGCCGACGATCGCGCCAAACTGGGTCAACAGGTGGGCCGGTGTCCAGAACGTGTCGCGACCAATCGTTTCATGCCAGGAAATGTCCCAATAAATGCCGGACGCAATCGCCACGGACGCGGCCAAGCCAGCCAGGCTGAGCCAAGGCACCGCCGATTGAGAAATCGATCGTTCGGATACACCAACTGCAGGATGAGGGATCGCGGATGCGTTCATAGATCCACCTCTGGGTTTTGGCGACTATAATTATATGAGCAAAGCTCGTATTTGGTGCTCGGATTCGGCACATGAAACACAGAATGCAACGCCATAGCCAACCTGTTGATTTCGTGAGAAGAAAGCCGCGACAGGCCCGGGCGCAGGATACTGTTCAGATTATCGTCGAGGCTACGGCTCGCATTTTGCAACGGCAAGGGCGCACGGCGCTCAACACCAACTACATCGCTGAGTGCGCCGGGATCAGCGTCGGAACGCTCTATCAGTATTTCCCGAACAAGGAAGCGATCCTCGTCACCATGGCGCGGAACGAGCTGGCCAACGATGAGGTGAATGTCATCAAGGCATTGACCGAGCCGCCCGGCGACGGAGAGGGAGAAACTGACCTGGTAAGGCGAGCCATCCGCGTGCTGATCACCGCTTACTCCAAACGCCGCGAAGCACGCCGCGTCGCGTTCGAGACCCTAATCAGCGAAGGATTGGGCGATGAGCTTGCGAAGACAGTGCAAAAGGTCGCGCAGACCGTAAGCGCCGAGAGCCACCGCTTATTGCCGGAGCGAGCGGCGCCAATCACTCCGGCCAGCCTTTTCGTGATTACTCGCGCCATCAGCGGAGTTCTGCGTGCGGCCTCGCAAGAGCAATCGCCTCTGCTGGGCACCTTGGAGTTTGAAAACGAGCTGGTCAAGCTGGTTCAAAGTTACGTCGCCGAACCAGAGTAATCGCCGCAGCTCGGCAATTAGCAAATAGCAATTGGCAATTAGCGAGCTAAAGCTCCGCTTCTGCGGACGATCTTGGATATCCCTTTTGTTTGTGCTTTAGCTGTGCTATTTACTAATTGCTATCTGCTAATTGCCCGGCTGCGTTCATCTGCGCAAATCTGCGGCAAATTGGGTTTTCCGCGTGAGGCATATTTAAGCTTCTGCAGCGCACAAGGTCGCGACCGCGCGTATGGGCGCGGCCAGGCCGGCCATCAATCGCTCAAACTCCGCCAGGCTCAGCGATTGCGCCCCATCCGACATGGCTCGTTCCGGGCAAGGATGAACCTCGATGATCAAGCCGTCGGCGCCAATCGCCAACGCCGCGCGGCTGGCCGGAGCGATTAGATCACGGCGTCCGGTTCCGTGCGAAGGATCAGCGATCACCGGCAGATGCGAAAGCTCGCGAGCCAGGGCCACTGCAGCCAAGTCCAGCGTATTGCGCGTCTCGGTTTCAAAGGTCTTGATGCCGCGCTCGCACAGCACCACATTAGGATTGCCTCCGGCCAACAGATACTCTGCCGCCAGCAACCACTCTTTCACCGTGGCCGAAGGGCCGCGCTTCAGTAACACCGGCTTACTGGCTTTGGCCAGCTGTCGCAGCAGATCGTAATTCTGCATGTTGCGCGCGCCTACCTGAAGCATGTCCGCATGCTCGCCGATAAGTTCGATGTCATTGGTGCTCATGACCTCGGTGACGACGGGCAAGCCAGTTTCTTCGCGCACTTCGCGCAACAGCTTGAGTGCTTCTAAGCCCAGACCTTGAAAGTCGTAGGGCGATGTGCGCGGCTTGTAGGCGCCTCCGCGCAGCAGGGAGGCACCGGCAGCCTTTACACCGCGTGCGGTCGCGAAGATCTGCTCGCGTGATTCCACGGAGCATGGGCCGGCGATCACAACCGCATCTTCGCCGCCGATCACCACCCCGCCTATCGGCACACGCGTGCGTTCGCTCCGCGTCTGGCGGCTCACTAGCTTGAAAGGATGAGCGATAGGGACAACGTCTTCCACGCCCGGGGCGGCCTTCAGCGCTTCCAGCGCCGCGCGTGAGCCGCCGGAGCCGACGGCCGCGACAATCGCCCGCTCCGAGCCGCGGGTTAAGTGCGGTTGGAACCCGCACTCGATCACTCGTTCGATCACGTGCTGCAGCTCCGCCTCAGACGCGCCTGCTGCCATGTTGATAACCATTGCTTCGCTCCTGTACTGCTGTTTTGGTTTGTCGTTGCTTCTCGGCCTGTTTCTGCATCGCCTGCATGCCGATCTTTCGTGTCTCGAGAATGATGCGGCGAAAGATGCGCGTCACGCTTTCCGGTGCAAAAGGGCCCGGGTTCTGGGCGCGGATGCGCGCCAGGACCTCGCGTTCGCGGCGGCCATCGTAGGCGGGCAATCCGCTGGCGACCTTCACGGCGCCAATTTGGCACGCAATCGCGGCTCGCTGGTTCAGCAGACGAAGCAGCTGCGAGTCCAATGCGTCGATCTCCTCGCGCCAGGCTTTGAGTGACTTGGTGGTCGATTCGCGATGCTCGGTCATTCGCCTTTTCCCCTTCGCGTCTTTTACCTGCTAGGTTCCGCGTGGTCCCAAAAAGCAAAAGCCGCAACTCTTTGAGTCGCGGCTTGCGGAACTTTATGATGTCTAACTTTATCTTTGCATTGTCAGCACACCATCCGCCTGGCCGCTACCCGTAAAGTAGTAGCGGTACGTAAAGGCGAAGCTAAATCGGCTGGCGTGCATGCTGCGAGGATAGTAGTCTAGGGCTTCTGGGATGTCAAGGAAGTTGCGGCACTCGATCGACCAGCAGGTTTTACGAAGCTGCGGGCACTCGACTGACTTGGATGTTTTAATAAGGACCAGAAGAGAAATGGACGCACGCTATCCAGCGCCGGAGGCGCGGAATAAGTTAGCCCAGGCCGTAAGGCCTGGGTAGGGTAGCGAAAAGAATAGCCCCGGAGGGACGACATATGACGTGCAACGGGAGATCTTTAGATTTCGGAGGACCAGATTATGCCAGAATCACCCTGCGCTGTGTCGCCCCGCTGGGGCTCTTTTTATTTTCCCCAGCTTACCCACCGCTTACGCGGTGGGCTAACTTCTGGTCGCGCCTCCGGCGCTCGGACCCTGGTGCGTTCGAGCGTTTGTTCCCCTTATGGCGGATTACTGCGGCCGATGCAACAGACAATAGATTCTGAGAACCCAATGAGCAAAACTACGCACTCAATTAACTCCACATCCGCGCCGAAGACCAACTGGCCTGACTACATCGACGACTTTCGCCAAGCCGGCCACGAAACCGTCGATTGGATTGCCCGCTACCTTAATACTGTGTCGGAATCTCCGGTGTTGCCGCAGGTCAAGCCGGGCCAACTCTTCGACTCGCTCCCCGAATCCGCGCCGGTGCAGGGTGAATCGTTCGCGGCTATCCTGCGCGACTTTGACCAACTCGTGATGCCCGCAGTCACGCAGTGGAACCATCCTCGCTTCTTCGCCTACTTCGCTTGCACGGGTTCCACACCGGCGGTCCTCGCCGAGATGTTGGCGGCCGCGCTCAACACCAACGGGCTGCACTGGAAGACCTCGCCTGCAGTGGCCGAACTCGAGGAGCGCACGCTGGATTGGTTACGACAATGGCTCGGCTTGCCGGAAGGCTGGTTCGGCATCGTGTACGACACTGCTTCCACCAGCACTATGCATGCGATCGTCTGCGCGCGTGAGCTGGTTGCGCCAGAAGCTCGCAGCGAAGGGAGCCGCGGTGACCTCGTGGTTTACACATCAGCGCAGTCGCACAATTCGGTGGAGAAAGGCGCGATCGCCGTCGGCATCGGCCAGAACAACGTACGCAAAGTTCCGGTCGACTCCGAGTTTCGCATGCGTTCTGACGCATTGGCCGCGCTGCTCGAGCAGGACAAAGCTGCCGGCAAGCGCCCCTGTTGCGTCGTGGCGACGGTCGGAACAACATCTTCGACCAGCATCGACCCTGTTTCCGAGATCGTAGGCATTGCTGAGAAGCACAACGTGTGGGTGCATATCGACGCTGCGTACGCCGGCGCGGCGGCCATCCTACCCGAACATCGCCACATTCTCTCCGGCGCCGAGCGGGCCCATTCACTGGTTTTCAACGCACACAAGTGGCTGCTCACACCGATCGACCTCAGCGCCTTCTACACGCGCCGCCCGGACATTTTGCGCCGCGCCTTCTCGCTTTCCCTGGACATACTCAAGACCCACGACGATCCGCGCGCCCACAATCTGATGGACTACGGCGTGCCGCTGGGCCACCGCTTCCGCGCGCTCAAACTGTGGTTCGTAATGCGATACTTTGGCCGCGAACGAATTGAAGCTATGCTGCGCGCGCACATCCAATGGGCGCAACAGTTCGCTGCGCTTGTCGATTCACACCCTGACTTCGAGCGCGTCGCGCCGGTTCCGTTTTCTGCCGTCTGCTTTCGATACAGAGGATCAGACCAGGACAATCAGGCGATTCAGGATAAGGTCAACGCGTCAGGACGCGTATTCCTTTCCGGAACGGTCTTGAATGGAAAGTTCGTGCTGCGACTGGCGATCGGCAACTTGGCGACGAAGTGGGAAGACGTTGCCGAAGCCTGGGAGTTGGTGCAAAGAGCGGCGAAAGACTTGCCTTAAGTTTTTGACAGCTCCTGCGGGTCTTTCATTTCGAGCAAGGACGCAAATCCGTACCACTGATGACGCTGATGACACTGATTAACCCTGTTTCGATCAGTGTTCCTCAGTGTAATCAGTGGTGAGGTTTTTGCGTCCGTGCTCGAAATGACAAACCCAAGCGGTGCTCGAGAACGCAGCGATTAGGCAAAGCGTCTGGTCGCCACGTAAAAGAGATAGGTCACGCTGAGAAACGCAGCTTCCATCACACCAAATGCCGTCCAAAAGCTGTTGTGGATGCGCAGGAGCATCTTGTTCTCCAGGCTCCAATCGTCAACGTTTTGCCGGATCTGCAAGGCTTTATACATATCGCGAGCCACCACCACGAAATAGCGGACAAGCAAAAAGTAAAAGCCCAACCAAAAGACAGCCCAAAACAGCGGTCCGCTGCGATCGGCGATTCCGGTCAGTCCGTACGAAGCACCACTCAAGGCGAAGTGCAGAAAGAGCAGAAAGACGAGGTTGGGCCAAACTCCGTAGGCGGTGGCCAGGTAGAGGTAATTGTCTCCGGCGGCGCGGACGTTGCTCCTGGGAAAATCTCTCCGAGCGCCTCCGGCAACCAGTCCGGCAGCCAGGACCAGTGCCAGCGAAAAGACGACGGGGGTGCCGGAGTTGGCGATGGCCTGGCCCTGCTGTCGGGCGCGGAGATCGCGTTCGCGCTCGCCTGCCTGTTCCTCAAACTGCTGAATCGAGCGGCGTGCATCTTTCTCTGAGCTACGCAGCTGCTCGAGGGCCTCATCGCGTGAAACCGCCAAGCCCCTCCAGACGGCGGGCTTGGTAGAACGCAAGACTCTTTTGGTCTGCAACTGCGCAGCATCAATGATCCCTTGCTGGCGCGCCCTCTCGGATTGCACGCTGGCCCGTAGCGCCGCGATCTCGTCTTCCAGCTTGCCGCGATGGCGCGTCTGGTACCAGTTGAACAAAGAAAGAACGACGGCAACTAACACCAGCCCCTGAATGGCGAAGGCGCGCGGCGACGCCCACCCGGGCAGCCAGACCGCGCCCGCGTAGGGAAGCAGCTCCGCGTTCTGATCGATGACGTTCTTTTGACGCACGAAGGAAACGAAGCCCGGTTGCTGTTTCCATTGCTGCTGCAGCTGCTCGACCGGAGTCAGCTCCCGCGCCTCGTATACTTCCTCGTTTTGGAGGGGCTCGAGTTCCATCGTTGTTAGCCAGTCTTTAGCACACCTGCAGGCGACTCACAAGCACCGGGAGTGTAATTGGTTACCTGGTCATGTGGCCGGAAAGAGAACACCCACCACGGAGACACAAAGGATCGGTTGATCGGGAGATCGGTTCATCGGGTCATCCGGGGCCGAGGTCATCGACGCGTTTCCGCTGTTCTTCTCTTCCGATGGCTCCGATGATCCGATGTCCCGATGATCCGATGACCCGATCCTTTGTCCCTCCGTGGTAGGTGTGGGCCTCCTTGCATCCCGCCGCGTGGTTCTTTATCGTGAGTATTTGCGCCGCAGGCGCCTGTAAAAATGCCCAGCGATTCTTCCCGCTCCCGCGGCAATGCGTTTGGCCAACCAGGAATTGCGCCTTCATGGACTACCAGCTCCAAAGACGGCGTTGGTACCGCTTATTCGACCTCCAGCCGCGTATGGTTCACCCTGGCCCAGGGCATTGTGACCGAGGTCTACTATCCGACCATCGACCGTCCGCAGATTCGCGACGCGCAGTTTCTCATCACCGACGGCGAGACTTTTTTCCACGAAGAGAAACGCAGCCTGAAAGGTGAAGTCAAGCATCTGGAGCAGGCGCTTGGCTATCAGGTGACCAGCGCCGATCCCGAAGGCCGCTACCGGTTGGAAAAAGAGATCATCTGCGACCCCCATCAGTCTTGCGTACTACTGCATGCCAAGGTCACGGCCGCGAGCAAGTGGGCGAACAAGCTGAGGGTCTATTTTCTTCTTGCGCCGCATCTCGAAGTAGGCGGAAGGAACAACTCGGCTATGAAGATCCGGGTTGCGGGCCGGCAAATGCTGGCGGCTTGGAAGAACAATACGTTTCTGGCGCTGGGATGCAATCGCGGTTTTCCTCGCTCTTCCTGCGGATTTGTCGGCGCAAGCGATGGCTGGCAAGACCTCCATGACAACTTCAAGATGGATTGGGAATTCGACCGTGCCGAAAACGGAAACGTGGCGGTGATGGGCGAGATTGATCTCACGCAAGGCAATGAATTCACCATTGGTATCGGCTTCGGCGACAGCTTGCATGCGGCGACGACAAAGCTCAGCCAGTCGTTGGCGATTCCTTTCGCGCAACACATGGGACGGTTCATCGATCAGTGGCAGCGCATCTGCTGCATGCTGCATACGCTCGATGACGACAGCGGCGATGGCGGTGATCTCTACCGCAGCAGCCGCACCCTTCTCCTGGCGCACGAAGACAAAACCTTCGCCGGCGCGCTGATTGCCTCGGCCAGCATTCCCTGGGGCGACGCCAAGGGCGATGAAGACCTGGGCGGGTATCACCTGGTGTGGGTGCGCGACATGGTCAACAGCGCCAGCGCCCTGCTGGCCTCCGGAGACAAAGTCACGCCGCTGCGAGCGCTTGTCTATTTGGGCTGCTCGCAGCAGCCCGACGGCGGCTTCCCCCAGAACTTCTGGATTGACGGCACTCCGTACTGGAAAGGCATTCAGCTGGACGAAGTCGCGTTTCCCATCATGCTGGCGTGGCACTTGTGGAAGGCGGATGCGCTCGAGCAGTTTGATCCTTACCCCATGGTCAAGGCCGCGGCCGGCTACCTGATCGAACGCGGCTCGGTCACGGAACAGGAGCGATGGGAAGAGGCGAGCGGATTTTCGCCCTCCACTCTGGCCTCCTGCATCGCAGCGCTGATCTGCGCCGCTGATTTTGCCCGCGCCCGGGGTGAGGCTATAGCCGCGCAGTTCATCGAGGACCACGCCGACTTTCTTGAGGCTCATGTCGAAGCCTGGACCGTGACCACGGAAGGATCACTGGTACCGGGAATCTCGCGGCACTACATCCGCATCTTGCCGGCGGACATCAATGATCCAGCGCCTGGTGAAGATCCCAACGCGGGTGTGTTGACGCTAGCGAACCGGCCGCCGGGAGAGCCTTGGCAGTTTCCCGCAAAAGACATCGTCGACGCCGGTTTTCTCGAGCTGGTGCGCTACGGCGTTCGCAAAGCCGGCGATCGGCTGATTGAAGATTCGCTGCGCGTGATTGATGCAGTCTTGCGGGTGCAAACGCCTTACGGTCCGGCATGGCGCCGCTACAACTACGATGGTTACGGTCCGCATGCCGATGGCAGACCCTTTACAGGTTGGGGCATCGGCCGCGCCTGGCCATTACTGGCCGGTGAACGCGCCCATTACGAGCTCGCCGCCGGTCGCGATGTTCGACCGCTGATCACAACGCTCGAAAACTTTGCATCGCAAGGAGGATTGCTGCCGGAGCAGGTATGGGATCAGCCGGACCTTCCCGCCGCCCGCATGTATCTGGGCAAGCCCGCGGGTTCGGCCATGCCGTTGGCTTGGGCGCACGCCGAGTACATCAAACTGCTGCGCTCGGTGCACGATGGCCAGGTCTTCGATCTGATTCCCATCGTGGCCGCCCGATACGGGCGACAGCAGGGCCGCAAGGATTTGGAAGTGTGGAAGCCGAGCCGCCGCGTACGCGCCATTACATCCGGCTCGACGCTCCGCATCGTGTTGCCCGGGGCGTTTCGCCTGCGCTGGTCGCACGACCAATGGCAGAGTCTCCAGGAGGTTACCTCGACGGCGACCGGGCTCGGACTCAGCTTTGTCGATTTGCCAACATCAGCCGGCCAGGCGGGTACACTTCGCTTCACGTTGCTGGAGACCGGGAATCCTCAGCTCGAAGATTCGGTACATGAAGTTCAGGTCAAGCCCGGCAAATGATTGACTGTGAAGATCGCCGGAATCGCCCGGGGTCGCCGACATCGCCGGAATCTGGTTCTTCCGATCACGGCGATTTCGCGCGATTACGGCGATCACGGCGATTCCAAACGCTCTCATCATTATTCTTTCGACAAGGTAATCCACTGCGCTGGAGCCGCCACGTTGAAAGGCGAGCCGGGCACTGCGGACAAACCGCCGTTGCTGCCGATCGTAAACGCGGCAATGTCGTTGGTGATCTGTTCTGTGACATAGACGAAGCTGCCGGACGCTGTTACCAAGGTCGGGCCTCGACCGCCGGTAGCAACAGCAGAGCCGCTGATCGCTGCCAGCGCGCCGGTGCTGGAGTCAATCAGAAAAGCCGAGACGTCATTCGAACCTTGATTGGCGACGTAAAGGAAGGTCCCCGCGGAATTGGCGGCGACCGAGACCGGCGCACTGCCCGTGGCGAAAGGCGATCCGCTGACTTGAGTTAAAGCGCCGCCGCTGGGAATGGAAAATCCCAACACTTGGTTCTTCGTCTTGTCAGTAACGTAGAAAAAGCGACCCGTGGGCTCGATCACGACCGAGGATGGAGCGGTTGCTCCAAGAGAGACGGGACCACCACTAAGAACTCCTTTCGAACTCACGGAAATAACAGCCAGACTGCCAGCGGCTTGATCCACCACCAGGAGCAGGTCGCCTTTTGGCGAGACTGCCATTGAAGTGGGATGGGTGATCGGCGATGTTAACGGCAAGGTACTGACGACGGTTAGGCTGCCGGTCGCAGGATCGATCGTGAACGAGATGACGTCACTCGATCCCTGGTCAAGAACGAACAGGAACGGCGCGCTAGGAGACGCCACGACGGCGATCGGGCCTGTCCCGGTATTGAAGATGTTGGGGGGAGTGGGTGGAGGAATAGGATTCGTGTTGACCGGTATCGTCAGCTGGCCGTTGCCTTTGTTCACGGCCAGCAAGGTTACGTTGTTCCCGGCAAAGTTGGTGATATACGCGAAATCTCCCGCCGGGCGAACGGCCACCGAACTTGGACTGGACCCCACCGCGACATTGGCGGGATTCAGCGGGGTAAGGCTGCCGTTGGAGTGCACTTGAAATTGAAAGACCTCGTTCGTGCCCGTCCCGGTTACATAAGCGAACCGCTTGTTGCTGGAAATACAACCTGAAAGACCGCCGATCGTTAACACCAATAACAATAAGGCCGCTAAAATCCTTGCCTTCATTAACCGTTCCTCGCCTTCCAATAGAAAAATAATGACGTTGCCAAAGGATACCATCAAGAGGAAGATCGGGTGATCGGATCATCGGGACATCGGGTCATCGGGAGATCGGGCCATCGGATCATCCGCGATCCGAACAGCGCGTTGGAAGCCAAAACGGCTGTACGACTCCGAAGTTTCCCAAGAGGTTTCCTAATCAGAGCATTCGATTACCGGATGACCCGATGATCCGATGACCCGATCTCCAGATGACCCGATTCGTTCCTAGCCGGCCATGTAGGTGGGCTGCGCTGTATCGTGGTCGTCGACGGCTATTTTGTGTGCCTTGGAAGCAGTTTGTTTGCGCGTTACGGATGTGCCGGCCACACTCCACAGATACATCGCGGCGTAGGCTCGCCAAGGACGCCAGGCTTCGGCGCGGCGCTCCAACTCGCGATGACTCTTCAGATCGAGGGCGCGCAGGAGAGCGATGTCGCCGACGGGAAAGGCGTCCGGTTCGCCCAGGGCACGCATGGCAACATACTGCGCTGTCCACGCGCCGATACCGGGGATTTCACGCAACCGGGTCAGGAGGGCGCCGGGATCCACGATCCCATCAAAGATGATCCGCCGTTCGCACACCGCCTGCGCGAGAGCTCGGATGGTCTCAGCGCGGGCCTTCGTCAACCCGATGCTGGCCAGGTTGGCTTCGACGAGAGCTTCGGGCGCAGGAAACAGATGAGTGAGACCGCCTGGGAAAGATATCTGCCGTCCAAAAGCCTTCACTAGGCGGCCGGCAAGCGCGGTTGCTCCCCGCACCGTGATCTGCTGGCCAAGAATCGCGCGGACGGTGAGTTCAAATCCATTCCAGCAGCCGGGTACGCGCAGTCCGGGATTGGTCCGCACCGGCGCAGCCAACACAGAATCGCTGCGCAAGCTATTCACGATTGTGGTCCAATCCGCGTTCAAGTCAAACATCATGCGGATGCGTTCGATGATAAAGAAGAGCGACTGAGCATCGCCAAACTGAACGCGGACAGAGAGAGCATGGCGCGCCTCATCCAGCGAAGCCTCAAAGCAGCCGTTGACACCGTTGACGGAGATCGTCCGCCGATAGCCCCCCTGCTCCACCATTTCCACCCCCGGAGTTGCCCGCGCGGCCAGGAAGGAGAGCATGGCCGTCCAGTTGTAGGGTGGGCGGAAATTAAGACGGAAAAGATACTGGTTCTCCGGCTGGGAAACTGTCTGCCGGGCCAAGGCGCGGATCTGGGTTGGCGTTCGATGATAGATCTTGCGGATATCGGCATTGAAGCGTCGCACGCAGCCGAAGCCTGAAACCATGGCCACCTGAATCATCGGCAAGCTGGTCTCATCGATCAGCTTCTTGGCGAAATGCAAGCGGCGCGTCTGCTCGACCGCACGCGGCGTGGCTCCTAGATGTCGTAAAAACAACCGGCGAAGATGCCGCGAGCCTACGCCTAGCCGCTCGGCGAGCATCTCCACGCCGCCATCGACCAAGCCGCATTCGCCGATCAGGCGCAAGGCCCGCGAAACTGTACTCTGCGTTCCTGCCCAAGCCGGGGTTCCCGGCGAACACTCCGGGCGGCAACGCAGGCACGGCCGAAACCCGGCTTCGGCGGCTGCGGCAGCCGTCGGAAAATAGCGGACGTTCTTCTCCATAGCCGTGGGCGCGGGACAAATGGGGCGGCAATAGACTCCGCTGGTGCGCACACCGATGTAGAACTTGCCATCAAAGCGCGCGTCACGTGACAGCCTGGCTCGCGAGCATATGCGCCAATCCAGATTCATATCTTTCGCAACTCATCATAGTCGATTGCCAGCAGCGAACCGGACGTTTTCGGACCTGACTTGGTCGTTGCCTTTCAGCGAAGAATTCGAGAACTTCCAACACGGAGGAACGGAGTAAACGGAGGACTTGGGACGAGTTGCAACGACACCTGATTTCCTTCGTGCGGCGCAACTCGAATTTCTATTCCTACCTCCGCTGCCTCCCTTCCTCCGTGTTAAAGAGTTTGGTTTATAACCGTCGACGAGGTCGCCGTCATTCCGGGCTTATCCCGGCGAAGAGGCCTTCTCCAAATCGTTGTTCAAGTTTCTGTCGCAGGTTAGCAGGAAGCGGCACCTTCTGGACATTGCCGGACTGGTCGCTTCCCGCGCCGGGGACAGGAATTGCCAGGAAAGCGCTGGTGGTTGTGCATTGCCCATCGACCACGACGCATGCCTGGCCGGTGATCTCGCCACGCTCGTTGATGTCATTAGCGTAGACCAGGAACGGAGAGCCGGGCGGAACCAGGCTGTTGAGGTCCGTCATGACACCGTTTTCCCAGATAAAGGCCCGTGAAAAGCCGTTGGCGTCGATCGATTGGCCCACGACCTGGCTGCGATCGTTAATGCCGAAAGCTCCGCTGAACGCATCAGTCCCGAGCGTCCCAAGATCTTGGACGGATGAACCCGGAACTTTGAGAAAGGCATGGAAGTTGGGAGTACCATTGGCATCGCCCGGTAGATCGGAAAAACCGGCGATTTCACCTTTGTGATTAATCGCCGCCGGCGTGTTCCACGCCACGCCGCCGAGGTTGCCGATGTCGGTCGCTGCTCCGTCTTGCCAGACCACGGCGTGAGCAGCGCTGAACCTGCCTACGGCGCGATCACAAATGCCGGAGATGCCAACCACCGTACCCTCATCATTGATGGCGGTGGCCGCAGAGGAAGTATCGCCGGCGACGGGGGGTAGTTCCTGGATCTCGCCGTCCTTCGGTCCCCACATGACGGCGCGGAATTGCAGCACTTGTCGTGGCGCAACGCAGGTTGGGTCATGGAATGTGTTCTCGGCCCATCCTACGGCCTGTCCCCGGTTGTTAATCGCAGTAGCGTAACTGTTGAATCCCCCCAAAGTGGGCAACGGGCGCATAGCGCCGTTCTCCCACTTAAATCCCTGGCATGAATGTCCGGTTCTTGGGACGCCTAAGAAAAACGACGGGCAAGAAAAACGTTCGCCGAGAGGATTGACATCCGCCGTCTCGGCAAAGCCTACGAGGACGCCGTGCTCGTTTTTGACCGGCCAAGCAATCGCGCTGTTGGCCCCTCCCAGCGTGCCCAGGTCAATCTTTTCTCCGTTGACCCAGAGGGCGGCGTGCGTAGCCAGGTTTGCGGACAAGATGCTCATGCCGCTGACCCAGCTACGATTGTTGATGCTGCTGCCTCCGGCGTCCGATCCTCCCAGTGTGCCCAGATCGATGAGCACGTAGTGGGCCGGACTGGTTATCGTCTGCGCGGCAAGCGGAAACGCTACGGATAGTGCTGCAAATAGTACCAACCATGTTACGTATCGCAGGATCCTGGAATGCATAATTGCCTCCTTCGCTTGGATTGCGGGCGCGCAATCAAGCAAACGGATGGTTGCGCGGCGCAATCGCTCGCCGAAGATAGTTCCGCGGAAGAGAAAATTCTGGACGTTTGCGGACTTCACACTCCGCAGCGTAGACGTTTTCGGACCCCAATCAATGTTCCACTCTTCCCGCAAACATCCGACTGCTAAGATCGCTTCGATTCATCAATCTGACAGCGGGAAAAGTGAAAAAAGGAAAAGTGATGATGAAAATGATGCTGCTATGGCCGAAGCTAGGGGCGGTCTGCGCGATTCTGTTTTTGACGAGAAGCGAAAGCGCCGACAGAAAATTTGGATCTTTGGCAGACATTCCCCAAGCCGCTTCCTGCTCGGCAGCGGAGCACCGCCAGTTCGACTTCTGGCTGGGCGATTGGGACGCCTTCGATACCGACAACCCGACGACGTCGGTAGCCCGAGTCCGGGTCACCAACTTGCTCGATGGCTGCGTCGTGCATGAGGATTATCAGGACACCAACGGGTTGAAAGGTCAAAGCTTCAACATCTATGACGCTTCGCGGAAGACGTGGCACCAGAGCTGGGTGACCAATCGCGGCCAACTGCTGGCTCTCGAAGGCAGTTTCAAGGCCGGAGAAATGGTATTGACCGGAGTCGAAGTTGCCGGCGAAAAAAGAAAACTCGCGCGTGGCACCTGGACGCCAGTCAAGGGCGGCGTCCGCGAGATCGGCGTTAAATCAGCAGACGATGGAAAGACATGGCAGCCCTGGTTCGATCTGATGTTCAAGCCTCATCAGCCGTGAGCCGGTTCCGGCGAAGAACCCTTACGGCGATTTTGGCAATTCTGGCGATCTAGGCAGTCACGGTTCCTTCCGCACCGCGCGAGTCTTCCACTGATAGCGCCACGAGAGCAAGCGCAGTACGAAGCCGCAAGTTGTGCCGATCGCCGTTGACGCCGTACGTGGGAGACCCAAGCGGTCGCAAAGAAGAAACGCGAATGCTCCGAAGACCGCGGCAATCGCAAAGAATTCACCGCGTTCGAAAATCTTCGGGGTTCTTCCGCTGAGGACATCGCGCAGGCAGCCGCCGCCCACGGCCGTGACCACGCCCAGCAACAGCGAAGGAAGCGGCGTGAGGCCGGCATCAAGCGCGCGCGTGCTGCCGGCGACGGCAAACAAGCCTAGAGCCGCGGCATCAACGATCAACAGAGCGCGTTCCGCACCTTTACTGATGCTCGACGCAAATATCATTCCCAGCGCCGCTCCCGCGAGGGCGATGATCAGATAGCGGACGTCAGAGAAGGCTAGAGGCGGCCCCTTTTGAATAATGATGTCGCGGGTGATGCCACCGCCCACGGCGCAAACCAAGGCCAGCCCGGTTACGCCGACTAGATCAAACTTGTAGCGCCGGTCACGTACAGCGCCCAGCGCCCCGCCCACCGCGCCGGCGAAGACCCCGAGAAAATCGATGAGCGAGAAAAGTTTGTCGATGGGCAGATGCACGCGAACTCCAATTGTAGCGGCATCCAGATGAAATTAAAGTCCAACGTCTTTGCGGCGGGTCTTTGCCGCCGGTCTTTTTCTGAAACCTCGACCCTGAGAGTAGCCGAAGGGAGAGATCCCTATGGGGCGACCAATCGAATTGGGTTGAATTGAAGCTCCCTATTAGCAATAGAGATCCCTCCCTTCGGCAAGCTCAGGTTCGGGATTTCAGAGAGATGGTCCGATGACCTGATGATCCGATCACCCGATCGCTGGAGGCGAGGTGTCCTTCGGTAATCTTCGGCTTGAACCGTTTCGATGGCATGATGAATAGCTTATGCCCCACTTTCCCAAATCGCAAAGCAAAACGCGATCTCCCCGGGTGCGGGTCCCCAACGAAGAAACCATCCGCTTCAGCGTTGATGGACGTCTGGTCCCAGCGATCCTGCATAAAATCTCGTTGACCGGCGGCCTGGCGGAATTTCCATGTGCTCTCGGAGAAGTATCCATTGCGGAAGCAAGCTTCGAAACCACGAACGGTCCGGTGAAAGGTTTGGTGGAGTTGTTGGCTATGCTGAAAAAAGGCCGGCCCAACACTTATCCTTTCCGATTTATTGCTTTGAGTGACAGCGACTACAAGCGTCTCAACGCAACCCTAACCCTGATGCGCAAGCAAGGCTTTGCTGAAGACTAGCTCTCCGCCAAATTTCACCTGGGCTCGAGCTGAGGTGGATTTGGCCGGCAGGCGGAATCTTCGAGCACAAAAGCATGCCGTAACAGGCATCCTTTTTCCGCCTGCGGCTAATCTGCTTATGTAAGTCGTCGATGAGTTCTGGCCCTCATTCTCCTGTCTGCCACAGCAGGAGTCGTAACAAGACCGCGCAAAAACCAAAGATCGGCCATAAAAGGAGGACCTTCCCATGAGATACGTCAAGACCATCATCTTAGGTGCGCTCTTTCTACTGGGACTGGCTGCTTACGCTCAGCAATACCCGTCGACTCAGGCGCCGAGTTCAGGCGCCCCCCAGGGGCAACCTACCCGACAGCACGCGATGCCCACAGTCGACGATCAGCTCAAGAACCTTACCGACAAGTTGAGCTTATCGGCTGACCAGCAAGCCAAGATCAAGCCCATTCTGGAAGATAGGCAGACACAGGCCCAAACGGTAATGAGCGACAACTCTTTGTCTCAGGACGACCGGCGCAGCAAGATGCGAAGCCTGCATGAAAGCTCGAGTGCCAAGATTCGCGACGTTTTGAATGACGATCAAAAGAAGAAATACGATGACTGGCAACAGGAAATGCGCGAACGCATGCGCCAACGCCAAGGTGGCGAGAACCCACCCAAAGGTGACAACCCACCGAAATAAGTTAGACGAAGCCGAACCTGTCGAGCTCGCAAGCGAGCATTGCGAAGGAAATTGCAAAATTGCCATGATTGCCAAAACTGTAGATTGCCAGCACAAACAGTTTTGGCAATCCCGGCGATCCTGGCAATCCTGGCAATTCTTGCAGGGCTGGCTTACCTCCTAAAGGCCCTGGCGGGCATCTGACAACACTGGCCGCTTCTAGAAGGAGAGTGATCGATGACGCATGTCCGCCCTGTAATTCTTACCGTCGTGCTTTTGTTTAGTTTGGGGGCAGTTGCTCAACAGAGCGCAGCCCGCCCCGGGGCACAATCCAACCAACCACAAACGGCGCAACCCAACCAGGAGCCGCAGCCCGCACCGCCGAGCCAGCAATCGCCGGCCACTCCGCCAACCCAATCTCAGTCACCCCAGGCTCAGCCGTCCGGCCCGGCGCCTGGCAACCAGCCGCCGAGCATCGACGAGCAAGTCAAGGTCTTGGCGCAGGAGTTGAACCTCAACGACGACCAGCAGGGAAAGCTCAAGACGGTTTTGGTCGATCAGCGCCAGCAGGCGGCAACTGTAATCTCCGACAACTCGCTTCCCCGCGAAGACAAAGTGCAAAAAATTCGCGCGTTGCGGGAGGCCACGATCGCCAAGGTCCGTGGTCTGCTGAACGATGACCAGAAAAAGAAACTCGATCAGATTCTTGAAGGACCGAGCGAGCGGCCCGAACCCAAAGAGCCGCCGAAATAAGAAGTACGAGCGAGAGCAGGCGTCCCGTCCGGGAGGATGGCGACGTGTGGTCTTGCCCCCCAGCCTCTTCAGGGGTTGGTAGCTGGCAAATAGCTAGAAGATTTTTCTTTCTATATTCCCGGGCGCAGCGAAGGAACCTTATCACCTCAATGATCCTGTTGACCGGCGACGTGTCATTCCGAACCCGAAGGGTGAGGAATCTGCTCCGCTGGTACGGCCCTTCTCAATAGACGTGGCTCCGAGCCGCAGAGCAGATTCCTCCTCTTCGACAAGCTCAGGGTCGGAATGACACATTCGATGCTCCGGAATACATCGACGCCTTACACGCTGGGCTAACTCACAGACAAGGGCGTTAGTAATCCGCGTTCATCTGCGGAGATCCGCGGTAGGGTGTTTAGCAGATCACGTGCGATCACGGCGATCACGTGCGATTCCGGCGATGTCCGTGCTACTCTGTTCGCCCGGAGACAAACATGCACTCGGTCCAACGCTTCATTCGGTCTTTCTCTGCGATTGTTTTCTTCAGTTTCATCGTTCTGCAGGCTCACGCTGCCGACACTCGTTTCGTAGTCACCTTGCCTGCGGGCACGCAGCAGGAGGTAACGGGCCGAGTGTTTATCGTCATCAGCAATGTCGAGAATCCGGAGCCGCGTTTGCAAGTCGGATCATGGCGGTCGCGAGCCGAGCTGCTGGGACGCGATGTTCAAGCCTTGCAACCGGGAGAGGCCGCGACGATGGACTCGCTGACTCTGGGTTATCCGTTGAAGACGGTCCGCGAGCTACCGGCAGGCGACTATTACGTTCAAGCTCTGCTCAACGTATACACAAGGTTTCAGCGCGCTGACGGAAACACGATTTGGGGCCACATGGACCAGTGGGAGGGGCAGCAGTTCAATCGCTCTCCGGGAAATCTCTATAGCGCGGTGCGTCGGTTCCATCTCGATCCTCTCGCCGGCTACGAGATCCAGCTCACGCTCGATCAGAAGATTCCGCACATTCAGATACCGGCGGACACGGCGTACGTAAAGCACGTCAAGATTCAAAGCAAGCTGCTCACCCAGTTCTGGGGTCAGCCCATCTATCTGGGCGCAACCGTGCTCTTGCCCGAGGGATATAGCGCGCATCCCAACGCCCATTATCCGGTGCTCTATGAGCAGGGTCACTTCAATCTGCGTCCGCCGCTAGGCTTCAGCACCGAACCTTCGCCCGCCGACGCTACCCCGCGCGAGGGCCGCATCTCCGGCACAGAGCTCTACAAGCGTTGGAGCGGTCCGGCCTTCCCACGCATGATCGCCGTCACCTTCCAGCATCCCACGATGTACTTCGACGATTCTTATGCCGTGAATTCAGCCAACAACGGTCCCTATGGCGATGCCATCATGACCGAGCTGATCCCCTATCTGGAACAGAACTTTCGTATCATCCGCCAGCCCTATGCGCGCGTGCTTTCCGGAGGCTCGACCGGTGGATGGGAGTCATTGGCGCTCCAGGTCTTGCATCCCGATTTCTTTGGCGGCACCTGGACCTTCTATCCCGATCCGGTCGATTTCAGCCGTTACCAGATAGTTGATATCTATAACGATAACAGCGCTTTTCTCGCGCCTGGTTACGATCCTCCGATTCCGGAACGTCCGTCGGAACGCACCCCGGAGGGCCAGGTCGATACCACCATGCGCCAGATGAGCCAGTTTGAGGAAGTACTCGGCAGTCATGGCCGGTCGGGACAGCAGTTTGAGGCCTGGGAAGCGGTCTATGGACCGGTCGGGCCCGATGGTTATCCCAAACCGCTTTGGGACAAGATTACCGGCCGAATCGATCCTACGGTTGCGCTCTTCATGCGCGACCATGACTACGATCTGCGCTATTACGTCGAAAAAAATTGGCCGACGATTGGCCCACAATTGGTGGGAAAGCTGCACGTTTACTGTGGTGACATGGATCACTTCTATCTGAATCTCGCGGTTTACAAGCTCGAAGAGTTCCTAAGGCACACAACTAACCCTGCGTTCGGCGGTACGTTCGAATACGGCCGGCCGCTGAAGGGCCATGGATGGTCTCCGTTGAACCAAGCGGAGCTGTTGCGAGTGATGGCGGACGCGATCAGCCGAAACGCGCCTGCAGGCGCCGACAAATCGTGGAAGTACTAGATTGGAAGCCATCGCTCAGCCCTCCCGGCCCTGGGCGGGAGCTGCGACGGTCTTGGCGGTGTGTTCGCCTGGCGCGCCCCCGGCAGCAATTTTGATCCCTGAGCGGAACAGACCAAGCGTGCATGCAAACGGAGCCCCGGATTACAGCTGCCAATAGGATTGCGTCCAAAGCTGGAATGTTGTCTTGGGCGGAAGCACGCGAATGGCTTATTTAGCTATCTTTCCTGAGAGGAAAATAAAGCGGGAAAAGAATGAATAATGAATAAGGGGTGACTTTGCCTTTCGCGAACGTCAACAATACTCGCTTGTTTTATCGTCTCGAAGGACGCGCCGGCCTGCCTGTCCTGGTGCTGTCTCACTCCCTCGGATGCGATCACGAGATGTGGGCGCCGCAAATGCCCGATTTGACCCGACACTTCCAAGTGTTGCGCTACGATACGCGCGGCCACGGAGCCTCGGACGTGCCGGCGGGTGACTACACACTCGAGCACCTGGGCCGCGATCTCGTGGAGTTGGGCAATTCGCTCCGTATTCAAAAATTCGCTCTCTGCGGACTCTCCATGGGCGGCGCCGTGGGCCAGTGGCTTGCCCTGGATGCGCCCGATCGGCTGACGGCGCTGGTGCTGGCCAACACCTCGGCAAAATTCGCGCCAGCAGATACCTGGGAAGCTCGGCGGCGCGCTGTGAGGGAAGGCGGCATGCAGGCGATCGTCGACTCGGTGATGCAGCGCTGGTTCTCCGCGGAAATGCTGGCGCAGGGCGACCCGAGCGTGCAATCTGTGCGCTCCGTTTTCTTAGGCACCGATCCTGCCGGATACGTCTCGTGCTGTGCGGCCCTGCGCGATATGGACTTTACCGGGCGGCTGGGGAGGATTCACATGCCGACTCTGGTGATCGGTGGCGCCGGCGATCCCTCCACTCCCTGGGCCGAGCATGGCGCAATTCTCGCCCGGGAAATTCCGGGCGCGAAGGAACTGCAATTACCCGCCGCTCACCTCTCGAACTTGGGATGTCCACGGTCGTTCACCGCCGCGCTGCTCGAGTTTCTTCTTCATGCTGTTGCCAGAGATTAGCGCACGCGGTTCCCTCGCTTTGCACGTTACAGAGTCACAGCAAGTAGTCGCCCCGGTAGACCAGCTTGCCATCGATGATCCTGGCGTCCTTCGTCAAGACGTGCGCCGTCGGAGCACTCTCATTGACAATGTGCAACACCGAGTGCCCGCGGCTGACCAAGTAGTCCGACACCAACATTCGATGACAACGAAAGAAGACACTCTCCGCGCACATGATGGCCGTGTTCCCACGTTCTGCTCGTTCGACCAACCGCTGCACCGCGGCCTCAAACGTGGGTAAGAGCATGTAGTCAGCGTAATTGCGGAAGGATTCGTTCCTCAGGGCAATATTCGGCGATTGATCTCTTGGTATCTGTTGTTTGCGCCGGCCGCCCAGGTCCTTCTCCCAAACATAGTCGCAGCCAATTTGTGGAAGCCACAGCTCCAGGCTCTCGCGGTTGAAGTGAGGATGGCGGCGTGAGGCGGGGAAGGCTCGAATGTCCTCCAAGATCTGAATCTGATGCGCCTGCAGCACACGAGAAAAATCGGCGAGCTCTCGCGTTGAGTGGCCAATGGTGTAGACAGTAGCCATGTTAGATCGGGTGATCGCGCGTGATCGGGTGATCGGAGCACATTGCCAAGTCTTAAGTCAAAATGCCCGATTGAACCCACGCGCACTTTAAATCAGATCACCCAATTACCCGATCACCAGGTCCCCCGATCTACTAACCAACTTCCATCAGCGCGCGCGCCACCACTTCATCTTCCGACTCAAACACAGTCCGCAAATCGAGCAGGACGCGACCTTCTTCCACCCGCGCGATGATTGACGGCGTATGTTTACGCAAGCGAGCCGCCAGTTCGTCGGCGCTGAGTGACTGCGCGGTCACAGCAAGCAGAAAGGTGGGCAAAGTTGAAGTCGGCGCCGAGCCGCCACCTATCAGCGACTCACCGGCGACCACCTGGCTGCGCAGGCGGGTAGCGGCCTGCAATTTGTCCAATTTTTCGTGGAGGATCTGGGCGCGCGCCCGTATCTGGTCTGCCGGCGTACGCAACATGCGCACGAAAGGAATGGCGTCGTAGTTTTGCCGGACGTATTCCAGCAGCGTTGCTTCCAGCGCAGCATAAGTGAGCTTATCGACCCGCAGAGCGCGGAAGAGGGGATTCGATCGAATGCGCTTGATCAAAGCCTCGCGGCCGCTGAGCATCCCGGCCTGCGGCCCGCCCAGCATCTTGTCACCACTGTAAGTGATCAGGTCGACTCCTGCGCGCAAGCTGTCGATCACGCCGCTCTCGCTCACGCCCACGGTCCGCAAAGGCAGCAGAGCGCCGCCACCGAGATCCTCCATCACCGGAATATTGTTTTTGCGGCCCAGCGCTGCCAGATCTTCCAACGAGGGCTGCTCGGTGAAGCCGATGATGGCAAAGTTCGAGCGGTGTACTCGCAGCAGAAGCCGAGTCTTGTCGTTGATGGCGCGCTCGTAATCCTCGATGCGCGTGCGGTTCGTGGTGCCGACTTCTCGCAGGATGGCGCCGGACTTGCTCATCACGTCGGGTACGCGGAATGACCCGCCGATTTCCACTAGTTCGCCGCGCGAGACGATGACCTCGCCCCCCTCAGCGATTGTGTTCAGGGCCAGCATGACCGCCGCGGCGCAATTATTGACCACAACGGTGCGAATGCCGCTCACACCTTCCTGATTGAGCAAGCGGGCGAACAGCCGTTCCACGTGGACGTCGCGTTTGCCGCGCTCGCCCGCGGCAATGTCGAACTCAAGGTTGGAATAGCGTCCCGCGACTTCGCTGATGCGTTGAAGCGCGGCCTCAGCCATCGGAGCCCGGCCAAGATTTGTATGCAGGATGACACCCGTGGCATTGATTATCGGCTTGAGCGAAAAGTCCATGGCCAGGCGCAGTTGCCGGGCGACCGCGTCAACCAAGCCGGCAAGCGCAAGCTGAACGGATTCGGCGCCAGCAAGACGGCCAGCTGTTATTTCCTCGCGCAGCTGCCCCAAGACGGCGCGGACGGCTTCTGCTACCGCAGGCTGACCTTCGCGTCTGAGCAGCGGCGTTAGTTCGGGCGCATGTAACAGATCATCCACGGACGGCAGCAAGCGGTAGAGCTCGGATTTGGAGGTGGTGGTCATGCCTCCTCCTGTCCCGAGCGTCGCGAGGGAACCCTATGGCTACTAAGGTTCGTCAGAGCACTCGGCCTCGCTTGGGCGTAGGCATGTTCCGCGTACATTATTCACCAACTTTACTACAGCAATTTCGTCAGTTCCTGGTCGCCGGATCGTTCCTATAGGGTTCCCTCGCTCCGCTCGGGACAAAACTCCTACCCCACCTCCACCAGCCCATACCTCCGCTGCCAATGGCTCTTCAGATGCTGCATGATTCGCTCGCGATCCTGCACCGTGATCTCAGGATCTTTTTGTTCGACGATCCGATTGGCCTCGGCTTTCGCCAACTCCAGGAGTTTGCGATCGCGGCCCAAATTAGCCACACGCAGCCCCGGCATGCCGGCTTGGCGGGTTCCAAAGAATTCCCCAGGACCGCGCAGCTGCAGATCGAGTTCGGCGATCTCAAATCCGTCCTGAGTCCGCACCATCTCGCTCAACCGGCGATCGCCCTCGGGTGAGACTTTGCCGCCCGTCATCAACACGCAATAGGACTTGGCCGCACCTCGCCCGATGCGGCCACGCAGCTGGTGAAGCTGAGCCAAGCCGAAACGCTCCGCATGCTCCACCACCATCAAGGTGGCGTTGCGCACGTCGACGCCGACTTCGATCACCGTGGTTGAGACCAGCACATCGATTTCACCTTGCTGGAACCTGCGCATCGTCAGGTCTTTCTCTTCAGCATCCAGGCGGCCATGCAGCAGTCCTACGCGCAGCTCGAAAAAGATTTTCTTTCGCAGCTCGTCGTACATGTGTATGGCGGCTTTGAGTCCGGTTTTTGACGTCGCGGCTAGTCCGGGGAGATCGAGCTCCGGCTGCTCTGCCGGCGCGCCTTCGATCACCGGATAGACCACATACGCCTGCCTTCCCGCTTTCACCTGCTTGCGCACGAACTCCCAAACCTCCGGCGCGCGATCGTCGCCGACTTTGCGTGTGGTGATGGGCGTACGTCCAGGAGGAAGCTCGTCGAGCACGCTGGTATCGAGATCACCATAGAGGGTGAGAGCGAGCGTGCGCGGGATGGGCGTTGCCGTCATCACCAGAGTGTCCGGCTCGGCCTCGCCTTTGCGCATGAGAGTGAAGCGTTGCATCACGCCGAAACGGTGTTGCTCATCCACGATCACCAGACCGAGCTTGTGGAACTCGACCTTCTCTTGAATCAGCGCGTGTGTGCCGATCACCAACTGCGCGCCGCCCTGAGCGATGTGGCGGCGCGTGTTGCGCTTGCGTTCTTCTTCTTGCGAGCCGGTCAGCAGGGCCACGCGATATCCAGCCGGTTCCAGCACGCGGCGCGCGGACAAATAGTGTTGTGTGGCCAGGATCTCGGTGGGCGCCATGAAGGCCACCTGATACCCGTTTTCCATGGCGATCACAGCAGCTTGTAACGCGACGATCGTCTTGCCCGAGCCGACGTCACCCTGTAGCAGGCGGCGCATAGGCGAAGGCTGCTGCATGTCTTCCGCAATTTCCTTGAGCACGCGCTTCTGCGCCGCCGTGGGATGAAAAGGCAGGATCTTCTTGATTGCCTCGCGAACGCCGTCATTCAACGCAAAGGCGATGCCAGTGCGCTGCCGCATGCGCCGCCGTTTCAACTCTAGGCCGACCTCGAGAAAGAAGAGTTCTTCGAAGATCAACCGGCGATGAGCCGGCGTGCAGCAGTTGGCCAGGTCGGCAAAGGCTTCACCGGTTTGCGGAAAGTGTACTTGCTCGAACGCGGTGCGACGATCGAGCAACTGCAGGCGCCGGCACAGCGTGGGCGGTAGACCGTCAGGGATTTCCTGCGCCAGCCGGCCAAGCGCGCCGTGGATAATGCGCCGGAACCAGCGCGAAGTCAGCTTGCCGCCGGCCGTCGCCTCGTAGATCGGCACGATGCGCCCGACTTCGAGCGACTCAATCTCGCCGGCGTCCTCTGCCGTCGGTCTTTCTTCGGAGCGGCCGCCGTCCAATATCTCAAACTGAGGTTGCGTGATCTGCAAGCCGCGTCCCTTCCAGCCTTCTTCCACCTTGCCGTAGAGCGCAACCAGCTGGCCGGGTTGAAAGCGGTCGCGGAGGTATTCACCGTGGAACCAGATGCACTTGAGAGTTGAGCGGCCCTGGCCGGCGACCATCTCAAAAATAGGCATGCGCCTGGTCCGAAAGATCCCCGCGTTGCGGACCTCGGCTATAACCGTCGCCATTTCGCCAGGCTTGAGTTCGGTGATACCGCGCGGGTTGAGCCGGTCTTCATAGCGAAAAGGCAGATAGTAGAGAAGGTCTTCAACGGTGACGAGGTTCTTCTGCGCCAGCCACTCGGCTACGCGCGGACCTACGCCTTTCACGAATTTAACTTCAGTATTGAGGTCAAGCACCTTTTCGATGATACAGCTCAAAACCTCACCGCGGATCGACGCGGATGAACGCAGATTCAAAACCTGAAGCCCCCAACTGCTTTAAAACGCGGAGACGCGGAGACGCGGAGTAAATCTGGTCAGAGGTTGGCCAATTGAGCTCCCGCATAGCCATCGTCGCCATTGCCCCAACCTCCCAATCTTTCTCCGCGTCTCCACGCCTCCGCGTTTAAGACCATCTAATCCGCGTTCATCTGTGCGAATCCGCGGTAAGGGTTTTTCTTCCTAAACAACCTCGTCTTGTCGTAAGGCTGTGATCTCTTCCGAACTGTAACCCAGCTCGCCCAGTACTTCATCGGTGTGCTCGCCGAGCATCGGTACCGGCTTCGGTGTTCCCGGATATTCCACGTATTTGAGCAGCGCGCGCGCTTTGACCTGGGGATCCTCGAGCACCTGGCCAAGATCGAGCACCGGACCAGCCGGGATGCGCGCAGCTTCAAAGTCTGCCACGGCCTGGGATGTAGTCCGCGTGGCCAGCCAGGCATTCATAATTTCTGCGATAGCGTCATGGTGGGCAGCGCGGCTCAAATCGTCGGCGAAGCAGGGATCGGCGAGCAGGTCTTCGCGTTCCACCAGTCGCGTCCAGCGTGCAAACATCTCCGGGCCGATCACGGAAACGACAATCCAGCCATCGCGAGTGCGATAAGTATCCGCGGGCGCGGTATGAAAGCTGGCGTTGCCGATGCGTTCGCGTTCGATATCGAGCACCGATCGCTCTGCCAACAGGCTCTGCATGAAGGTCACTCCGGTCGCGAGTAGTGATCCATCAACCATTTGTCCGCGGCCGGTTTTCGCCCGATGATAGAGCGCCACCATCACGCCGAAGGCCGCATGTAACGCCGTGCCGTAGTCTTCGAAGGAGACAATATCGCGAACCGGCGCGCCCGGGAAGCCAGTAAGACTCATAGCTCCTGACATGGCCTGTGCCACGGTGTCAAAACCAACGCGCCGGGCATAGGGGCCATCGGGGCCAAAGGTGGAGATGCGGGCAAGAATAATGTCCGGCTTGATGGCGCGAAGCGTGTCGTAGTCCAGGCCCATCTTCTCTAATACGTCGATCGGCAGATTGGCCACGACGACATCGGCGCCAGAAGCCAGGCGGCGAATGATCTCCGCCGATTGTGGCTTACCGGCATCGAGAGACAGACTGCGCTTGTTGCGATTGAGGGTCAGGAATAGCGTGCCGTCGCCGCTCTTGGCGACCGGCGCAACGTAACGATCCTCGCTGCCCTGGCGGCGGTCTACTCGTATGACATCGGCGCCCATATCGGCCAGCAACATGGCGCAGTAAGGGCCGGCGATGAACCGCCCAAAGTCAACAACGCGAATTCCCGCGAGCGGACCGGGATGGGGCATCGGGTGATTCTAGAACAACGAGATTGCCAAGATCGCCGGAACTGCCAAAATTGCCAGAATTATCGCTCGTGTCGCACAGTCGCCCTCGCCTGTGCCTCCCACCGCCGAGGGCGGCGGTGCCACACAACCATACGGCGCTGCCTGCTTTTGTCGTGAGATCTATTTTTCGTTTACTAGCAACTCTACGATCGAATCGATCGCTGCGATAACCTTGGCGGAAGGCAAATTGTGATTGTTGCAGAAGATGGAGAATGCGAAACGCTTGCCGCGCAGCGTCTGGACGTAACCGGAAAGAGCGTTCACGTGGCTGAGGCTGCCGGTCTTGGCGTGTACCAGCCCGGCTGCTGCGGAGTTGAGAAAACGTTCCGAGATCGAGCCATCGACGGCGCCGATGGGAAGGCTGGCTTCATAAGCAGCACCCCAGGGTTGGTGAGCGGCATACGCCAGCAGCTTGACGACGGCAGCGGGAGTCACCAAATCGCGTCGAGAGAGCCCGGAACCATCCAAGAGAACAAATTCGTCTTCGCTCAAGCCTGCTTGGAACAAAAACTGTTTCACTGCGGCGCCGCCGCCTTCAAGCGACCCACCCGTACCACTTAGCTTGCTCACCAGGCGCAGGGCTAACTCTGCGTGAAGATTCTGGCTGGTCTTGTTGGTCACACGAACGTCTTCGATGAGCGGCTGGGAGACGTGTTCGGCCAAAACCACCGGAGCGGTCACAGGTGGCGGCGTCGAAGTTTCCTGCGTGCAGCAGCGAGGGCTGGGCGTTCCCGGACCTGAAGAACCCCGAGTTTGCCCATCTCGCGACTGGGCGGGTAAGTCAAAGAACTGTGCGAGATCGCTATGCCGCGCCTTCGCCTTGCCCACAACGGTGATGCCACGGCGTTCCAGCATGGTTCGAAACAGTTCGGCTGTCCACTGCGCAGGGTCTTCGATGGCCAGCGCTTCTTTCATGCCCTGATCGCCCAGTGGCAACGAGCCCCAAACGATGACCTTCTTCGATCCGGCCTCGCGATGAATTCCGACCTTGCGCGCGATGCCTGCGGCCGTGGTCAAGATGCGGTTATCGATTTCGTAGACGCTGGTCTCCGGTTCAACGGTGATGAGCGCCTTATCACCATCATGCTCGCCCGGGTGGATGTTGATGAAAACCACATTGTCGTTGAAGGTGAGCGCTGAAACGGGCGCGCCATCGATCCACTGCAGGTCGTCCTGGGCCCAGCCCGGGCCGTAGCGCTGGGGCGAGTAGAACGTGTCGTCGCCGATGAGATCGCCTTCGATAGTCTTCAAACCTCTCGCGGCCACCTGGTTGGCCATCTCTTCCAGGATCTGCGTATGCGGTGGCCCGCGCTCAGTTTTGAGCGTGTATGGTAAGACCCGGCCGGAGATGTTCGGATCACCGCGACCCATGATGACCAGATTGCCTTGCAAGCGGCCGTCGGCGCCGAGATCTCCTTCCGCCTCGACTGTCGTCCGAAAGCGATACTCCGGACCGGCCAGGCTAAGCAGGGCAGCGGTTGTGAACAACTTTGCGTTAGAAGCGGGAACAAATAGCTGGTTGGAATTCTGCGAATAAAGAACCCGGCCCCTCTCAAGCTCCACAATATGGATGCCCCAGTACGCACGGGCCAACGCCTCCTGCCGCAGAATGGAGTTGATCTGTTGCGCAAGGCTTGGCTTCGCCGGCGCTTTCTTGGCTGGCGAGGCGAGAAGGTGGCAGGCGAGCAGTGGGGCTAACATCAGGAGCACAAGGCGTCGGCGAGGCGGCATGGTCGGCGAAATTATACAATCGCGCTATGGTGAGGCCGTCTTACCTGTGGCGCCTGCGTAGCCGCGAGATGGAGCTAGGCCCGCGCACGCTGGTCATGGGGATCTTGAATGTCACGCCGGATTCGTTTTCCGATGGCGGCAAGTTTCTCTCGCGCGATCATGCGGTCGGCCACGCCTTGCAAATGCTCGATGAAGGCGCCGACCTCATCGATATTGGCGGCGAATCGACGCGGCCTGGCGCTAAAGTCACCGGCACCGGTATTTCCGCTGATGAAGAGATGAGGCGGATCATGCCGGTGATGGAAGACATTCTTCGCGAACGCCCCAGGACAGTCATCTCGGTCGATACCTATAAGGCTGAGGTTGCGCGTACGGCGGTCAATGCCGGCGCGGAGATCGTCAACGACGTCAGCGCCCTGCGCTGGGATGCGCTGATGGCGGCAACGCTAGCCGATCTTGCCTGCGGCGCTATCCTCATGCACGCCCGTGGCCGCCCCGCAGAATGGCGCAGTCTTCCGCCGTCGCCGGATATCGTGGCCGAGGTCAAAGCCGATCTGCGAACGTGGTCCGCCAACGCGCTGGCTGCCGGGATTGCTCACGACCGGCTGGTCGTCGATCCTGGCTTCGGCTTTGGCAAAAACTTCGATCAGAACTATCCGCTGCTGGCGCGTTTGGGCGAACTGCACGAGCTGGGATTCCCGTTACTCTCCGGCACGTCGCGCAAATCGTTTATCGGAAGAACACTAGCGCACGACGGTGCTGACGCGCCCATCGGAGAGCGGCTAAACGGGGCTTTAGCTACGGTGACCGCGTCAGTCCTTCAGGGTGCTCATATCGTGCGTGTGCACGACGTTCGGCCAGCCGTGGAGGCGGCGAAAGTTGCGGACGAGATCCTCGTTTCTCAATCCCGAGCATAGCGAGGGAACCCTATAGCCTCGAGTACCTAGTCGGCCCGCGATGTGTCATTCCGAACCCGAAGGGTGAGGAATCTGTTCGACCGGTGCGCCCGTTCTTGGAAAGACGTGGCTGCGAGGCCGCGCAGCAGATTCCTCCCCTTCGACAAGCTCAGGGTCGGAATGACACATTGATACTCCGCAGACTCTTCTCGACTAACAACGTCTCGGTGGGGCAACACGGTTTAACGATAGGGTGCCCTCGCTGCGCTCGGGACATAAAACCTAAAAGCTCTTTTCCGAGTCCAACAGAATCGTCACCGGTCCTTCGTTCACCAATTCCACATCCATCATGGCCTGGAAGACGCCGGTTTCGCAGCGCAGGCCGGCCGAACGGATTCGTTCGACAAAATACTCGTAGAGCCGCTTGGCCTCTTCGGGCCGGGCGGCGCGGTCGAATGACGGCCGTTTGCCCCGGCGGACGTCGCCATACAGCGTGAATTGCGAAACTACGAGCACCGCACCATGCGTATCGTGAACCGATAAGTTCATCTTGCCGGCCTCGTCTTCGAAGATGCGCAGGCCAAGAATCTTCTCCGAAAGGTACTCGGCGGCAGCCTCGTCGTCGCCGTGGGCGACACCGAGCAGCACCAGAAGTCCGGAGCCGATCTCGCCTACGGTCTTACCCTCAACCGCTACGCGGCACCGGCTGACGCGTTGGACAACGGCTCGCATGGCGGCCCATCATAGCAGTCGCCTTGTACGGCCGGTGAGATTCACTTGAAACGTTATTCTGGCTTGGTCGTCTAAGTACTGTTCGCGAGCGGCTAATTTGCCAATGGCCCTTGCTCCAAATAGAATCTCGAAGTTCCAACACAATCAAAGAAGTCGTTCATGCCCCAGCGCTCGGTTGTGAGTCGCGCGAATTGTGCGAGGGAAGTCTCTTGCTGATTCGCGGTTATTTGCGTTGATTCGCGGTGGTTCCGGCAAGACCAGAGCTGTTATCAGCCTGATCAATAGCTAAAATAGTGTCCATGACCGAGCTGGGAAAGCTCTTGCTGACCTTGGGTGGGATCATCGTTGTCGTCGGTCTAGTGTTGCTGCTGGCCGGCCGGTTCAACCTGCCGCTCGGTCGGCTGCCGGGCGACCTTTCGTATCGCGGTAAGCACACGGCGTTCTATTTTCCGCTTGGCACCTCAATTGTCTTGAGCATCATTCTGTCTTTGCTCTTTTGGTTATTCAACCGAAGCCGGTGAAGCCTGAACCTCACCACGGAGACACGGAGGCACAGAGGAAAGATGGTTCTTGAAAGCTCCGCAGGCATCCTGTTTTCCTCCGTGCCTCTGTGTCTCCGTGGTGGATGGTAAACTTTCGCTGATGTCTTCCCAGCCCGACAACCAGCTCGGCTTTACCTTCACCGCGCCGCCGGGACGGCGCATCTGGCGCGTCGCCGATCTCGTCAGCTCGGTACGGACCACCGTCGAGCGCAGCTACACCGACATATGGGTGGAAGGTGAAATCTCAAACTTTCGCCCTGGCGATTCCGGCCATCTTTATTTCACCCTGAAGGACGGCGATGCGCAGCTTCGCGTGGTGATGTTCCGATCGCAGGCGCGCCTGCTGCGCTTTCGCCCGGACAATGGCATGCAGATCGTCGCTCGTGGCCGCGTGACAATCTACGACGTTCGCGGCGAACTGCAACTTTCCGCCGAATTCCTTGAGCCGCTGGGCGCCGGCGCTCTTCAGGTTGCGTTCGAGCAGCTCAAAGCCCGGCTGGCGGAAGAGGGCCTATTCGACGCTTCGCGAAAGAAGCCGCTTCCTCTTCTTCCCCGGCGAATCGGCATCGTTACCTCGCCACGCGGCGCCGCTCTGCACGACATGCTGAACATTCTGGCCCGGCGGCATGAGAGTGTGGGGATCTTGATCTACCCGGCGCAAGTGCAAGGAGATTTTGCCGCCGATGAAGTTGCCTCTGGAGTGAGATACTTCAATCGCGCGAAAAACGTGGATGTCGTGATCGTGGCGCGAGGCGGCGGCTCTCTCGAAGACCTGGCGTCGTTCAACAATGAAGGGCTGGCGCGAACCATCGCCACTTCCGCCTTGCCGGTGATCTCTGCGGTTGGCCATGAAACGGACTTCACCATCGCCGACTTTGTTGCCGACCTGCGCGCGCCCACGCCTTCGGCGGCGGCCGAACTGGTGATCGAATCGAAGCATCAGCTGGCCGAGCAACTGGCGCATCTGCACCAGCGATTGGCTCGCGCGGCAAGGTATCGCTTGTTGATGGCCCGGTCGCGACTCAGTGACTTGGCGCAGCACGGCGCATTTGCGCGTATCCAGGATGTATTGTCGCGCCGGGCGCAGCGGCTCGACGAGTTGATCTTTCGTCTGGCCGCCGACTACCAAAATTTTCTGCGCGACTATCATCGCCGGCTGGACGTGGCCGCTGCTCGCATACGTCACTTCGATTTTCGTCGCTCCTTGACGATCGGCCGCAACCAGCTGGGCGCCGCCACCAACGCACTGCTGGCGGCGGTTCGCACTCAGATCGGCAGCCGACGCGGTCTGTTCGAGCAGCTGACAGGCAAGTTGGAGGCGCTCTCGCCGGTAAAGATTCTTGATCGCGGATACGCTTTGGTCTTCGATGCTGCTGGCACTCTCGTCAAAGATGCGTCCCAATTACGGCCTGGGGATGAGATTACCGCCCGCGTCTCGCGAGGGACCTTTTCTGCGGAAGTAAAGAAGACCGGTAGCGACTAGAAATCGGGCCATTTCTCTGAAATCCCGAAGCGTAGCGAGGGATCGCTATTGTCAATAGGAAGCTTCGGTTCAGCCCAATTCGATTCATGGCTATATGGATCTCTCGCTACGCTCGAGATTTCAAAAAAGACCGATGACCCGATCACCCGATTCTTCCACGTTCTCTGTGATACAACAGACCAGGTGCCCATTTGAGAAAACTTTTTGGAACCGACGGAATTCGCGGTGTAGCCGGCAAATACCCATTGGATAAGAAGACCGTGTATGCGATCGGCCGGGCTCTGGGCGACCATTTGCCTGAAGGGCCGCATCGCGTGGTGATCGGGCAGGACACGCGTGAGTCCAGCGGCTGGATTGCCGATGTCGTTTGCGCTGGGCTCCGTGATTCCAATGTGGAGGTCGAAAGTGCGGGAGTGATCACGACGCCCGGTATCGCCTTCCTGGCGCACACTCAGGGATTTTCAGCGGGCGTCGTCGTCTCCGCCTCCCACAATCCCTGGCAGGATAACGGTATCAAGGTCTTCGGTGGCGACGGTTTCAAGCTGGCCGACCACACGGAACTGGAAATAGAGACCGAAATATTTGGTCTGCTGAACTCTCCGGTCGATGCCGCCCGGCTTGAACCTTCGCAAAAATCTTTACCGGGCGAGGCGAGCCTGCGCTCCGCATACATTGGCTGGCTCTCGCATGCGATTCCGGGAATCGAACGGCACAAAGTCGTGGTCGATTGCGCGAACGGCGCCGCCAGCGAAATTGCCGGCCAGGTTTTCTCGGCCTGTGGCGTGCGCGCGGAGTACACGCACAGCTCGCCGAATGGTCGCAACATCAACGAGGGGTGTGGCGCTCTGCATCCCGAAGTTGTGGCTCGCGAGGTCGTAGCCCGCAAGGCAGACCTTGGTATCTGCTTTGACGGCGATGCCGACCGCGTGCTGTTTGCTGACGTTGCAGGCAACGAAGTGAATGGCGATGCGATTATGCTTCTCCTCTCACGTTCGCTCAAGCAACGCGGCGAGCTCGCGAACGACACAGTTGTCGCGACGACCATGTCCAACATGGGGCTGGAGATTGCGCTTCGCGAATCGGGCACCAAGATGCTGCGGGCGCCGGTGGGAGACAAATACGTTCTCGAGGAAATGCAGAAGTCGGGCGCGGTGCTTGGCGGCGAGCAATCAGGCCACATCATTCTCTCGCGGGAAGCTACCACCGGGGACGGTCTGCTGACGGCGCTGCATGTGCTCGAGGTAGTTGCCGCCAGTGGTAAACCCCTCGCTCAGCTCGTCTCGGACCTCAAGGTTTTTCCTCAGGTCATCAGGAACGTCCGCGTGCGCGAGAAGCGTCCACTGGAGGAGATGCCGGAAGTGATGAAGGCGATCCGCGGAGCCGAGCACGATCTCGCCGGCAACGGCCGCGTCAACGTCCGCTATTCCGGCACTGAAACCTTGGCTCGCGTGATGGTGGAAGCCGCCAGCAAAGAAAAGGTCGAACAGCACGTAAGCGCCATTGCGCACGCCCTCGAAAAGACGCTCGGAGCTTGAAGAGCGTGCGTCTTCTGAAATCCCGAGCGGGGCGAGGGATCCCTATGGCTGCGATGGTCTCTGCTTCTGGTGAAGTCGGATACGGCGCCCAGCTGCAAGGGATGCCTATCGGAAAAGCACTCTCTCCGGCATTTGAGGAGCAAGCCTCAAGGTCGTCGGCGGAGGTCGGGACCCCTCGCTGCGCTTCGGGGTTTCAGAAAAAGCGCTCTTGAAGGCCCCAAGCCTGAAATCCAGCTACGCTTTCGCGGCTTTTTCCTGGGCGCCGCCCTGGCTAAACAGAGTGCGCGCTGTGTACTTCACGTTGTTCTTGTCGTAGTAGGGCTCGAACCATGCCTGCTTGGCTGCTCCGGGACCCTGCAGCGTGACTGGCTTGGAATCGGAATGTTGCTGCTGCAACATGCGGAAGTGGTAGTGGTCGACCAGTCTTACTCCCTCTACAGCGTAGCCGGTAGCGATGTCGGCGTCGTAGATCGCCAGCAGGTTGTCGCCGTTAGCCTCTTCACCGCCTTTGGCCAGATTAGAAGAACCGGTGAAAACCATCGGTTTGGCGCCGTTGAAGTCCACCACCACAAACTTGTCGTGGATCACCTGTCCCATGCCTCCGCTGAATTCGGCAGTGAAGGGCTCGGGCACGTTCTTGCTCAGGTAAGAGAAAGCGGCGAACTCGCCGTGCTGATCTGATCCGGGGTTGAACAGCTTTAGACCGCCGGCGGTCTGCGTCATGCCATAAGCAAAGATGTCTTTGCGTTTGTTGAGAGTGCTCAGCTGCTGCAACACATCGCCGCCGCCTTGCAACTCCATCACGGCAAAGATCACCGAACTCTTGGCGCCCTTGATGGCGTCGCCTACGGCCTTCAGGGAGACCGTCTCCGCCTTGTGAGGCGAGAAGGAAACTTGAAAGTTCGGCAGCCCGGCGCCGGAACAATCAAAATACTTCTGCGCGATCGGCGAGGCTTTGAAAGCGGTCGCCGTCTTGGTCGAACTGCCGGTCTTTTGTTGCTGAGTGAAAGCCAGGTCAAAGGCCTGCTCGTAGTCCGCGGCGGTTTTTGGATCGTTGATCAACATCACGTTGTTGGCTTGGACATACAGACCGCGGATTGAAAAATTCGCTGAGCCGGTCAGGACCTTGATCGCCTTGCCGTTCTTCTTCTGGATCATGACTTTGCAGTGGGCGAAGCGGTTGAAGTGTCCGGTCACAACATTGCTTTTGCCGGCGGCGGCGAGGATCGCTTTCTTGGCCAGGATTTCCATGGCGCCGGCCTTGGTGTGCAGCGGGGCGTCATCGAGAAAGGCACGTAGCCGCTTTTCCTTGCCCAACTGCACCATGCCCTGGATGAAGTCCGGTTCGTCCAGGTCGTAGGCGAACAGGTCAACCTGGATGCTCTTGTCATGCAGGCATTCGTTGAGGAAGTCAAAAACCAGCTTACGTGCGGAATAGCCGAGCCATTCATACTGTTTCTCGAACGGCTTGGTGGAGAAGTCGATGCTCTTCTTCGGTGGGCGGATTGCCGCGTTGTGAAAGCCGGTGGCGTAGGCCTGCGATGACAAGTATCCCCGGGTGAAACCGGGTGTGAAGTTGCTGAACCTGGAACTGAACTCGGAAAGGTCGACGCCGGCATTCGCGCTTTCGCCGGCCTTCAAGCCGAAGCCCTTTTGGAAATACATGGCCGTAACTTTGTAGTCGAACTGCTTGATCTCACCGGCTTCAGCGGGAAAGTGAAGCCAGTAATACTTTTGAAACGGCGCCTTGTCGGAGGTGGTCCAGACACGCTTATCCGCCGTTGTTCCCTTGGAAACGCCGTTCGTGAAACTCAGGCGGTTCAGAAGATAATAGGGTTCGGCGCCCTTGGGAGTGCACTGAATGGCGAATCCGGCGAACGTGCTATCCGGCTGTGGCATGTCAAAGGCCAGCAGAACCGAGCCGTCGCTGACGAAGGTGTTTACTGTGAGTGTCATTGGGCGTTTCTCCAAGTGAACAGATTTTTCTTGGGCCGTCAGAGACACGTTGAAGAGGCTCTGAACCTACAACATAAAGTGAACAACACCGCAAGATCGTTTCATCTTGAGAGGTTAAATTTCCGATTTTCGGGACAGTAGAAAGATTTGATAAATGGGGTAATTGGGTAATTGGGAAATTGCAATGGTTTAAATTTTAAATTTGAAATTTTAAATCTTAAGTCCTTCAACTACACAAAAGACCCGCCGAATGCGATAGCCTCTAGGAGTGAACCTTCCTTTGAAGCCCGGGTTGAAGCGAGCCGTGTTTGCTGTGGTAGCCGGGGCTGCTGTCTACCTGTTCCTTCCCCGTCTTCTCGCCGCAATCGGAGCAGGCGTGGGGGCGGTTCTTTACGTGCTAGTCTGTGTCTTGGGGATCTGCATTCTTCCGTATTTCGTGATGTGGTTCTTCGGGTTTGCGTACTGGTTCGTCAAGCCATATTTTCGCGCCTGGCACATCAACCACATTCGCAACAACCGCCTGCTCAAGGAGGCGGCCGATCGGGGGAAGTTTTTCTGAAGTCCCGAATCCCGGGCCGGCGTGGGGAGATTGGTAATTGGGTAATCGGGAAATTGAAAACCGGTGGAACCTTAGGTTTTCATTTACAAATTGCAAATTACCCGATTACAAATCCTCCGCCTTCGGATCCCTCAGCCTGGGCTAAAAGCAAGCCGGGAATTCGTGCCTTCGGAGAAGGGTCAAAAACAGCCGCGTACCGGAATTCCGTTTGCGTCTGTCATCTCGACCGGAGCGCCACGGAGACCTTGTCCCAGCAAGAAATCTCTGGCGCGGAGTGGAGAGATCCCGAGGAAGTATCCTCTGAGATGCCGCTTCAGGGAGTTCTCACGAGAATCTAGCCCTCAGCATTAACGAGGACCATCGGCAAGCGGGACAATGCATGGGGAGAACTCCCTGTGACAGCATGGTAGAGGACGCTGCCTCTGGATCTCTCCACCCCGCGCAATACAATCCTTGTGGGAACCAGATCCGCGCGGCGCTTCGGTCGAGATGACAGCCTCTCAGTGGGTTCCGATAAGGATGGGATACCAGGTGGAATTGATAATTGAATCATCGGGTAATTGAAAACCGGTGGAACCTTAGGTTTTCAATTACAACTTACAACTTACAACTTACCCGATTACAAATCTTCCGCTCACTCCACGTCTCTCCAGTTCGGACCGACCCCGACCTCAACCAGCAGCGGCACCTTCAACGGGTGAACATTTTCCATCTTCTCGCGGACCAAGGCGCGCATGGTCTCGATTTCGCTTTCGGGAGTTTCGAACAGGAGTTCGTCGTGCACTTGTAGCAACATGCGCGACTTCAGCTTGCGTTCCACGAGCTCCTTGTCAATGGCGATCATCGCCAACTTGATCAAGTCCGCGGCTGTTCCCTGCAGCGGTGTGTTGACTGCCGTGCGCTCGGCGAACCCGCGCATGTTAGGGTTTTTGCTGTTGATGTCGGGGATGGGACGCACGCGGCCGAACAGAGTCTTCACCCGCTGTTCACGCCGAGTACCGGCAAGGACGCGATCGATGAAGCCGCGCACGCCCGCATACTTCTCAAAATAGGCATCGATAAATTTCTTAGCCTCGCGCTGCTCGATGCCAATCTGTTGCGACAGCCCAAACGCGGAGAGACCATAGACAATGCCGAAGTTCACGGCTTTGGCCCGGCGGCGCTGTTCGGCATCGATCATCAGAGGCGGCACGCCAAAGACACGGGCGGCGGTCAGCGTATGAATGTCGTCGCCGCGGCGGAAGGCCTCGACCAGGAGCGGATCGTCAGAGAAGTGCGCCAGCAAACGCAGTTCGATCTGCGAATAGTCGGCGGAAAGCAACACGTGACCCGGCTCGGCGATGAAGGCGGCGCGAATCTCGCGTCCCAACTCGGTTCGGATGGGGATGTTCTGAAGGTTCGGATTGATCGATGAAAGCCTTCCCGTTGTGGTGCCGGTCTGGTTGAACGTCGTGTGCAGACGCTTGGTGGAGTGGTTGAGCTGAGCCGGCAGAGCGTCCACGTACGTGCTCTTCAGTTTTGAGAGCTGGCGATAGTCCAGTACCAGCCGCGGCACTTCGTGTTCGGCCGAAAGCTCCTCAAGAACATCCACGGCGGTTGAAATCATCTTTCCTTTGCCGTATTTCACCGGCTTGGGCAGGTTCAACTTGTTGAAGAGGACGTCGCCAAGCTGCCTCGGCGAATTGATATTGAACTCGGTTCCCGCTTTCTGGTGGATCTCGTGGGCCTTGGCATTGCACTCTCTTTCGAGACGCACTGAAAGTGTTTGCAGCATGCCGGTATCGATCTTGACTCCGGCTTCCTCCATACGCGCCAGCACCGGAACCAATGGCAGATCGATCTGCTCATAGACCGGCATCAGCGCGTCGTCTTCCACCTCTTTACGCAGCACTCTGGCAACGCGCCCCGTGAGATCGGCCGCTTCAGCCAGCGAATCGGATAGGCTAAGGTTGAAGCTCCTTATCGCGAGCTCGGCCAACGAGTGCTTGGTGTAAGTCGGATTGACCAGGTAGGAGTAGAGCATGGGTTCATCGCGGACGCCTGCCAGCTTGATCCCGTGCGCTGCCAGCTCGCGGAGCACGGCCTTGTAGTTATGGACCGCTTTGGGGATCTCGGCATCGCCAAGCATGCGTTTGAGCTGGGCCGAGATCTCGCCACCATCGAGCGACGCCGTGAAAGACTTGCCGGGTTCAACCGAAAGAGCGAGTTGCAAGGGCCCGGAGGCCGGGGCATCAATCGGCGAAGGTGTTTGCTCAGCGAAGAGAAGTTGATCGGATTGCGTTTGCGTCTCTTCCGATCCTTCAGGCTCAGCGTCTGGGACGGCCTTCAGAAACGCAAACGCAATAGCCAGCGGTGCGGCGAGTGTCTTTTGAGTTGCCTCGAGGGCTTTGACGTCAGGCGAAGATTTAAGCTCGCCATAGCTGGTCTCGGTTACCTCAAGAGTTGGAGCCAGCTCTTTCAGCAATGTCGTGAACTCCAGCTCGGCGAAGAGTTTGCGCAGCGCGTCCGCATCGGGTTCGCCGGCCACCATCTTTTTTAGATCAAGCTCGATCGCAACATTCTGGTCGATGGTGACCATCTGCTTGCTCCACAGGATGGTTTCGCGATTGTTGAGCAGCGACTCGCGATAGGTCTTGCGCTCGACTTCGGCCGCATGATCCAGCGCATTCTCGAGCGTTCCAAAGCGCTTGATAATCTCGACCGATCCCTTATCACCGATTCCCGGTGCGCCGGGAATATTGTCGATGGAGTCGCCGCGCAGAGCCATCACGTCGACCACCTGGTCCGGGCGTACACCGAGAATTTCTTCCACCTTGGCGGCATCGCTGATCTGGTTGTCTTTGGGCGGATTCAGAACATGGGTCTTCTCGTTCACCAATTGCAACATGTCCTTGTCGCTGGAGACGACAAGCACCTGATACGACTCGGCAGCGGCTTTACGGGCGAGCGTGCCGATCACATCGTCCGCCTCAAAGCCCTTTTGCTCCAGGATGGGAATGCGGTAGGCGTCGAGCGCGCGCCGGATGTAGGGAACCTGCTGCGCCAGATCCGGCGGCATCTCCGCGCGCTGCGCCTTATAACCCTGGTATTCGACTTCCGTGAAAGTCTGGGTCTTGATGTCGAACTTACGGACCGAGGTGACGGACTTGGCGTGCTCGTCGCGGAACGTGGGTCCGGCAACGTCGAACACCGCGGCGAGGTATTCCGGGTTGAAGTCCGCGCGCAGCTTGCGCAACATGTTCACAAAGACGTAAGTCGCAGCCGTGGGAATGCCGGTCTTCGTGGACATAGGTCTTTGCCGCACCATTGCGTGATAGGCGCGGAAGATAAAGGACATGGTGTCGAGCAAGAAGACCCGGCCCTTCGCGGAATCTGGGGAGCTGGTGGTCAAATGTCTTTAAGAAACTAGGCTATCACGTGGGATGGAGAAGATTTTAAATTTGAAATTTCAAACTTAAAATCTCCTAGTCTCCGTGCCTCGGTGGTGGGTTTCACATTTCATCAGCAGCGAGGCCTTCATTCGAACTTGATAAGGACGATCTCCGGCCAGGTCCCGACTCGCATCGGCGGACCCCAAGTGCCTGCCCCGTACGAAACGTAAATCAGCAAGCTGCCCAGCCGCTCGAGGCCGTGGATGAGTTTTCCCCAGACCCGTCCAGCAATCCAGGTGTAAGGAAAGAACTGGCCTCCATGAGTGTGGCCGGAGAGCTGGAGAGAGATTCCTTCCGCCTCGGCGATTTCCAAATGCACCGGCGCGTGCAGCAGAAGAACGCTGGGCCGGTTGCGGTCGATTCCGGCGCCGCGCAGGATCGTGCGGTAGCGATCGGGATGCGCGGCATCGCGGTAGTGAACGCCGATGAGTTGGAGGTCATCGATTTCGATTTTCTGGTTGTTGAGCTCGCGTACACCGGAGCGGACCAACGGCTCGTGGTACTCCGCCTCACCATAGAACTCTTCGTGGTTGCCGGCGATGTAATAGACGCCGTGCGGAACCACCGGCGGCGAGTGGGGTACAGTGAGCTCAGCCCAGGGCTGAGCCAACTTTTCAAAGTCGCCGGCTGTGCCGTCGTAGAGATCGCCGGCAAGGAAGACGACGTCAGGCTTGAGAGAGGCAAGTGTCTTCACCACGCGTCGCACGAAGCGCCCGTTTCGAACATGGCCTAAGTGCGTATCGCTAACCAAGGCGGCCACGCGCCCACGCCATTGCTCGGGTAAGTTAGGCAGCGCGACGTGGAGGCGAGTCACACGCAGCCGCGCCGCGTTGATCATGCCGTACAGCGAAACCAAGGCGGCAGCCCCGAATAGGCTGGCTGCAATGTACTGCGGCGCCCACGCCAGACCTAATAATTGGGACACGCCA